>OLQA01003462.1_pt1 | contig 11214 bp, 7 predicted proteins | sample 1673151 | NCBI WGS metagenome assembly OLQA01 (sample SAMEA3136760, study PRJEB25190) | human gut metagenome | biome: human gut; feature: human-associated habitat; material: faeces | place: Austria | collected 2013 | reverse complement strand
TCCAGACCGCACAGGCACCGCGCGAACGTCGACTTGCCCGCGCCGTTGTCGCCCAGCACGCCCACGATGGACCCGCGCGGAAATCACGTCTGCTGCGCATCGCGCAGGCGGCCGACGCGCCCGTCATCATCGTCCACACGACGAACCGTGCTTCTCTTGACGAGATCGCCGCGGCGCGCCGCCGCGGAACGCAAAGGCCGCAAACTCAAGCAGCAGCACTGTCAGCGCTGCGAGCGCCAGCGTTTCGACATAGTAGTGGCGCAGGACGGGGTCCGCCGCGTGATCGCGGTAGAAGAGGATCAGCGCAAGCACCATCGCGCACACGGGCACAAGCAGCGCGATGCCTGGGAACTCCGCCTTGCGGCGCAGCGCGGTCGTAGCGTACAGCAGGCATGCCGCGCCGACTGCCAGAAAAACAGACAGAATCATCGTAAGCGTCGTGCGGAGCGAGAACACCAACGAGCACACCGCTGAGCCGATCAGGGCAAAGCTGCCGAGCACCATCAGCATGACCGCAAGCGTCGAGCGGTCAAAGGCGAAGTAGAGGTCCATGCTGCCGCACAGCTCGCGCTGGGCGGGATAGCGCCGCGCCATGATGAGCGCTATGACCGCCGCAACGATGAGCACCGCGGGCAGCGCCATGGTGTTTAAGTCCATCGGAACGGGAAGTCCGTCCGCGTCAAAGCCGACTGCCAGCAGGCGGAGGCGTGCCAGCGCCGCTGCCGCAGAAAAAAGCACCAGCAAAAGCCAATGAAGAATTTTCACAAAACCGAACCCTTTCTTTTTCCGCAATACGGCGCGCACAGCGCCGGAAAACATCTATTTATTGATGATAGCACACTCATCCCCGTTTGTCCATGAATCATTTTGCGGACAAGTCAGTCATACACTGATAAAAACATTGTCACTTAAGCATCGCGGCCGTGGGCCGCAGGGAGGAACACACCTTGAAACAGCTTCTTCGCATCACGATATTATTGCTCGGCCTCATCTGGATCCTCGCCTGGGCGGCGGCAGGCCGCTTTGACGACACGCCGAACACACAGGACGGCTCGGAATCTCCCCTGCCGAGCGGCGAGATCACCGCCCCCGGCGAGCGCGACAGCGCAAAAACGCTGCGCGTCCAAATTCAGGGCGAGGTCCAGGAGATGGACATGGGCACATACCTTCTCGGCGTGCTGCGCGCGGAAATGCCCGCCTCGTTTGAGGAGGAGGCGCTCAAGGCACAGGCAATCCTGGCCAGAACCTTTGTCCTTAAGTTTGTGGAAACAAAGGATTATATCCTTGTCCGCCATACGCAGGACACGATACTTGCAAGCTATCTCAATGATATGAGCAAGTATAACAACTTGAATGAAATCAAGAAAACCAGACTTGCCTACGATAACATTACCGTTCAGCTCTCAAAGAAGAATACCCGTTTCCAATATAAGCTGATTAAGAAAGGTGGACGGGCTTCCGAATTTGAAAATGCGATTGAATGGCTTTGCCTGTCCGGTATCGTGTCACAAGTCTACAAGGTCGAGCAAATCAAAAAGCCGCTTGAAAACTACCGTGATATTGATGCGTTCAAGATTTATGTGTCCGACTTAGGATTGCTTTGTGCCAAGAAAGATTTAGCCGCCAATGATATTCTCTATATGGTAGAGGAAATTAACGACTTCAAGGGCGGTATGGCGGAAAACTATGTCAATGTGCAGCTCTCCATTAACGGCTACCACACCTATTATTGGGAGTCCGAGCGTGGAGCTGAAATTGATTTTATCATTCAGCGTGACGGTCAGCTTATTCCTATTGAGGTCAAGTCTGCCGACAACACCAGAGCAAAGAGCTTGAAGGTCTATATGGACACCTACAAGCCCGCTTATGCAATCAAGCTCTCTGCCAAAAACTTCGGCTTTGAGGACAATAAAAAAACCGTTCCTCTCTATGCCGCATTTTGTATCTGAAAACAATATTGCAACAGTAACGCTCACGGAAAATGTGGGCGTTATTTTTTGCCCCTAAAACAGAATAAGAAAGGATAACGCTATGAAGAAATATACGAAAATCATCTGTATGGTTGTCGCCGTGTGCCTGTTAGGTGCGGCGGCTTTTTGTGGCTTCCGTATTTACAGCCACTATCCACACGAAAGCGAGGAAAAGAAGTTTTTGAGAAAATTGTGAGGTTGTAGAGCAGGCACAGACAGGCGAAAGTGAAATGATCAATGTTCTGCTCAGCCTGGAGTGAATAAAATGCTACATTTTTTTAATCTCAAAAGCAAGGAATTTTCAGAAAAATGAGGATAATCAATAACAATAGCAAATCTAATATTTTTAACATTCGAGCCATAGGGTTCTTTTTTATGCCTAAAATTCCTGTGAACATAATTTTAACAGTTTAATGTATTATAAGTATTGTGCATAATATTATTATCAAAGAAAGGCAGTAATGCTTTATGAACGATCTATCTATAAAGCAATTTTTGAACTAATGGAATACAAAAAAAGAAAGTGAAAGAATTGATGTATATATGTATGTCAAGTTTACATCGCAAAATGATGATTTCTCATATAGTAATTTTTCAGATACTTACTTAAATAGATTTAATTGGACAGATAGGTTAAAGAAAGCAAATATATTGCCGGTTCTTAATACTAACAAGTTTGTTTCGATTAAAAGCAAAAACTGTATAATTGTGCCTGAAGTCATATCTTATATTTATAAAAATACAGATATTAAAAATAGCTCTACCGCAGTAGTTATCGATACTTATAAGAAAACACAATATATTCCGTTGCTTAAAGCTATTGGATGCCGTATAAGTAACATTCTAGAAAATTTATCTTGTATTAAAAAGGCTTCTGAAGAACTTATTAATGATGAAAAAGTCAGAAAAGTATTATATTCATATTTGAATCTTCTTTCTATTCAGCAAGAAATTAAAAGTAATGGACTTTATGATATGGTAAAGCAATTACCGATTTTTCCAATTCGTACTTCAAGTGGAGTAAGGTATGAATTCTACAGCAACAACATATATACTCATGATACTAAAATTTCTGATAAGAATTTCAAGATTCTTGAAACAAAGATTTTAGATTATAAAAGTGCACAGGATATTGTCGGACCAAACTATAGGATTAATGAACTTATACAAGAAGTCTACGATAGTATATATCAGAAGAATTTAATAGCATATATTGAATCGAATAGAACTGATGAAGAAATAGCTATCTATGTTCTTAATGAGTATAAGAATAATTCTGAAAACTTTAATAAATGTCATAATACTCTAAAAGGAATGATATCAGAAATTCCAATGAAATTTGTTAACGGAAATTATCATAAAGGAAACAAATTCGTCAATAATAAGAAATTGATTCTTTCTGGTGAAACTATAAAGAACTTGGTGGTTTCTGATGATTTTGTGAATCTTGCAAAATATTTAGGCTGTTCTGATATTTTGGATATTCACTATGATGATATTGATTTTCAACTAAAATCCATTTCAGATACTGATATTGAAGACTTCCAGAATGAGTTTACTTACGGGATGGAAATTCTTGAAGGGCTAATTCGTAATGAAATTATTACGGATAAGCAAATAGAGAAATTCCATTTACAATATTTTTTCAGTAAGACGGATTATAATTATTCTTATGAAGAATTCCAGGTAAGAAAGTTGTTAATTTAGTAAAACTTAGAAAACATATACAAGATAAATTCAAAAACAATCCTAATCCTTATATTGAAAACAACCGAATAGTGTATGAACCTAAATTTCCTGTCAATAAAGATTTCTATACAACAACTATGTATAGAAGCGAAGAAAATGAACGGAATTGTTTTTGCCAAATGTGTCAGGAAATTGTTCCAAAGATTTATATTGAGAAAAACAATGTTCAAAAAAATCCTAAATACGGCTGGGAACAGATGTATTTAAGTCTATGCTTAAAATGTAGTAAAGATTTTATATTGTTAAGGAACATTGATTCTGTATGGAATGACTTTATAGCAAGAATTCTTACACAAAATGTAGAAAATGTAGAAATTCCTATTGGAGACAAAAGAATAACCTTTACAGCAACTCATCTAGCTGAAATTCAAACAACTCTTCAATTGGGAGAGGAATGGAAATGACAGTGTTTTGACGGTTCAACATTTCTCAATAAGTTTTCCGGAATATGACTATTGGTGCTTGAAACATACACTTTAAACAACGGCGAAAAAATGTTTGTAATGTATATATAGTGTTAAAAAGCCCAGAAAGACTTCAAATGTATTACCTAAAAATCTGTAAACAAATGTGCTAATCCGATATTCAAAAATAATTGTAAGTTCCGTTACACATGACTTGGTGAACAGGCTGTTGTTATGGTAAGAAAATAACAAGAACCTTCTCTGATGAATTTATCATTAGGGAAGGTCCTTTCTTTTATTTGTTAGTATATTGCATAAACTATTGTTGGACATTAAAAAGGCGAAAAATGCCTTGCCTTGAAAAAACTAAAATAAATCGCTGTGTTCCGGCTTTTTGGAGTGCAAAATAAGTTTTTTATCACTAATGCTGTTCAGCTATCATTTCAACGACACCGTTAAGTAATTGAATATTGTATCCACGCTTAATTGCCAGCTTAACATCTCTGTTGAATTTCTGTGATGGCACAATTCTTAATTTACTCATTGGTAATATCCTCTAAAAGCTCTCTAAATGAAGCATAGGTTTTTTTGTTTGGATTTTTTTTCAGTTCTTCAACTTCTTTTATTGCAGAAATTGTATCTGCATTTGGAGTTTCATAGTTAATGACATTTAACATATAACGGTTAAGGTTGTCTTTTACATTTTCGCCGTTTTTACAACAATGCTTTTATAAGCGTTGTAAATATCACGGTCAACGGTAAATGAACAAGTAATCTTATTGGTACTCATAATCTTATCACCTTCCAAAAAAATATTACTAAGTCAAGAACCAACATCATTTAGTAATATTAGTATATATCTAAGCGTAAATTTGTCAACCCGCAATACAAAAATTTGTAAGAAGGACATCAGATTAGTTGTGATGTATTTTTGAAATTGACGGATCAAGGGCAATGATAATTGTAAGTGAATAATACAGAGTTTTGATAAGTAGGGAGAATCTTTAGTTGTATTTTCTTGTTGGTGTATTTACGGTATTGCTTACTACATTCTAAAACATTGCAAAATTCGATAAATAGTGATATAATATCACTCATAATTATGTATTATCGGAAGTTTGAAGGTTTTGTCATGAGAATTTGTTACGATAAACTGTTCCATATGATGATTGACCGAAGACGGACAACATCGCAGTTAATGAAAATGTGTGGATTCAGTGCAAATATCATCGTAAGACTGAAAAGAATTGGATATATATCAATGGAAAGCTACGCGGAAAATTGGACTGTATCGCGGATGGCATACTTACCTTAAAATACGATGAAAGCTGAGGAGGAGTAAAACATGAAATCAAATTTTGACTTTTTAAGCAAGGATTTTCCTGTGTTAGCGAATTTTGGAAAGCTGGCTGAACAATACTGTTACTCTGATGCTAATTCATGTCTGATTAAGTTGGGAATGATAGGTGAGACCATTGTCAATTTGATGTTTACTTATGATGGTATTGCTCTGCCTTATGAAAATACTGCCATTACCCGTATTAATACTCTTATGCGAGAAGGACTGCTTCCCCGTGACCTTTGTGACATTCTTCATGCTATAAGAAAAGCTCGTAATAAAGCTACTCATGAAAATTATGGTTCTGTTGATGAAGGAAAGACTCTTTTGCAAATGACATACAGTCTTTGTGAATGGTTCATGCAGACATACGGCGATTGGAATTATAAAAATCAACAATTTGTTACACCTGTTGAACCTTCAACAACAGATTATATTAAAGTTGATAAGGAAAATGAAAAGAAAATTGAGGACAATCTGACAAAAAAAGCAGAAAAAGCGGCTGCATCTGCACCTAAGATTTCTCAAGAAGAACGTAAGAAACAATCTGCGGTTGCTGCCGGAAATCGTCAGAAGTCTGAAGCGGAAACTCGCTATCTTATTGACGAGCAACTCCGTAAAGTCGGTTGGGAAGCTGATACAGAACAGCTTAGATATTCTAAAGGAACAAGACCTGAAAAGGGTCGAAATATGGCAATTGCAGAATGGCCTACCGATTCTCAGGTTGGTAATAAAGGTTATGCTGATTATGCATTGTTTGTTGAAACAAAGTTGGTTGCCATAATTGAAGCGAAAGCAATCCATAAGGATATTCCTTCGGTTATTGATTATCAGTGTAAAGAATATCCTCAAAATATTCGTGAGGTGGACAGTCAGTATCAGATTGGCACTTGGGGCAAATATAGGGTTCCGTTTACTTTTGCTACGAACGGCAGACCATATTTGGAACAGTATAAGACGAAATCAGGTATTTGGTTCTTAGATTTACGTAATTCTTGTAATTTGCCAAGAGCATTACGTGGATGGATGAGCCCTGATGGAATCAAAGCACTTTTGGTACAGGATACAGAAAGTAAGAATCAAAATCTAAAACAGATGCCGTTTGACTTTTTGACAGATAAAGAAGGTTTGAATTTAAGACCTTACCAGCTCAATGCTATTAAGGTAGCAGAAAACGCTGTTGTTGACGGTAAACAAAGTGTTTTGCTTGCTATGGCAACAGGAACAGGCAAGACGAGAACTGTACTTGGAATGATATATCGTTTTTTAAAAACAGAACGATTTCGCAGAATTCTGTTTCTTGTCGATAGAACATCACTCGGCGAACAGGCTCAGGATGTCTTTGAAGAAGTTAAGCTTGAAAATCTTATGACTCTTGATGAGATTTATAATATTAAAGGTCTTGAAGATAAGGAAATTGATAAAGAAACTCGTATTCATGTTGCAACTGTTCAAAGTATGATAAAGCGGATTCTGTACAATACAGAAGATACAAAGCCGGCTGTTTCTGATTATGACCTGATTATAGTAGATGAAGCACATCGTGGTTATATCCTTGATAAAGAGATGGGCGAGGATGAGGTGCTTTATCGTGACCAGACAGATTATCAGAGTAAATACTGTTATGTTATTGAATATTTTGATGCTGTAAAGATTGCACTTACCGCAACTCCGGCGTTACAGACTACCAAGATTTTTGGAGAACCAATATTTAAGTATACATATCGTGAAGCTGTTATCGAAGGTTATCTTGTAGATCATGATGCACCTCACGAATTGAAAACAAAACTCAGCACTGAAGGAATACACTATAAATCCGGCGATACGGTAACTATCTATGATCCAGTAACAGGAGAGGTTACTAACAGTGAACTTATGGATGATGAGTTGGATTTTGATATTGAATCTTTTAATAGAAAAGTGATTACAGAACCTTTTAACAGAACAGTACTTGAAGAAATCGCACATGATATTGACCCTGAATCTCCTGAAGAACAGGGAAAAACGCTTATCTATGCCGTAAACGACCAGCATGCGGATATGATTGTATCTATCCTTAAAGAAATCTATTCCGAGACAGGTGTAGATAATGATGCAATCATGAAAATCACAGGAAGTGTTGGTGGCGGAAATAAGAAAAAGGTTCAGGAGGCTATTAAGCGTTTTAAGAATGAACGCTATCCAAGCATAGCTGTTACTGTTGATTTGCTTACAACAGGAATAGATGTGCCTGAAATCACTACATTGGTATTTATGCGTCGAGTGAAGTCTCGTATTCTTTTTGAGCAGATGCTCGGTCGTGCAACAAGACTTTGCCCTGATATACATAAGACACACTTTGAAATCTATGACCCTGTTGGTGTCTATGATTCCCTTGAACCGGTTAATACCATGAAGTCAGTTGTAACTAACCCAAACACTACATTTACGCAGCTTATCGAAGGATTAGAGGTTCTTGATAACGGGGGAAAGGTTAAAAATCAAATCAACCAGATTATTGCCAAGCTACAGCGTAAAAAGAGAAAAATGAGTAGTGAGACGGTAACTCATTTTATTGATATGTCTGGTGGTATGGATCCTACTCAGTTCATAGAAAAACTGGAAAATGAGCCTAACGATGTGGCAAAGGATAGAATTCTCGCAAACAAGGAACTTTTCAGATTGCTTGATGAAAAGAAAGGTCATAGCGGTGGATCTATTGTAATCTCCGATAAGGAAGATGAGTTGATTAGTCATACCCGTGGTTATGGCAACGGCGAAAAACCTGAAGATTATCTTGATGCATTCTCGGCATATGTTAATACTAATATGAATGAAATTGCGGCTTTAAATATTGTTTGCACAAGACCTAAAGACCTCACTCGTGAAGACCTGAAATCTCTGCGATTAATATTGGACAGGGAGGGATTTACACAACAGCAGCTTAATACTGCTATTTCTCAGATGACTAACGAGGAGATTGCGGCAGACATTATCAGTTTAATTCGCCGCTATGCTATTGGCTCAGTACTTATCAGTCATGAAGCACGAATTCGTAAGGCAGTTGAAAAGCTTGTAAAGGCTCATAGATTCTCGAAACAGGAAATGAACTGGATTAAGCGAATGGAAACCTATCTAATGAATGAATCTGTTTTGAATGTCAAAATCTTTGATGAAGATGTTCGATTTAAAGAACAAGGCGGCTTCAAAAAAATTGACAGAGTATTCCAAAATCAGCTTGAGAGCATTGTTTTGGAATTAAATACATATCTCTATGATGACGGAGGAAAAACTGCATGAATACACAGGAAATCGTATCTAAACTCTGGAAGCTCTGCAATGTGCTGAGAGACGACGGTATCACTTATCACGAGTATGTTACAGAGCTTACATATATTTTGTTTTTAAAAATGGCAAAAGAAACCAACGCAGAGGGTAGATTTGCCGAAGGTGTTACTATTGAACAAGGGGATAACCTTACACCTGAAGAAGAAACGCAGAACAGCGAAAAGAAAATAGTTCAGGCATATAGCTGGGATAATTTAGTCAGTAAGTCAGGCTTAGAGCTTCATAACTATTACAAAACTATACTTCGCTTGTTTGGAACTTACTGTACCGGTCGTGTGCGTGAAATTTATCAGGGTGCGGCTACTAAAATTGATGAACCGAAGAACCTTGAAAAGATTATCAATACTATAGATGGTCTGGATTGGTTTTCTGCCCGTGAAGAGGGATTGGGCAATCTATACGAAGGACTTTTGGAGAAGAATGCTAACGAAAAGAAGTCGGGAGCCGGTCAGTATTTCACTCCTCGTGTACTGATTGATGTTATGACATATCTTATGAAGCCGCAGCCGGGTGAGCGTTGTAACGACCCTGCTTGCGGTACTTTTGGATTTATGATTTCTGCGAGCCAATATGTCAGAGATAACACAGATGATTTCTTCTCACTTGATGCTGATATGGCAAAATTTGAGAAAGAAGAAGCGTTTACCGGTTGCGAGCTTGTACATGATACGCACCGCCTGGCTTTGATGAATGCTATGCTTCACGATATTGACGGTCAGATTATTTTGGGTGATACTCTCTCAAATGTCGGAAAATCAATGAAAGGATATAACCTAATTTTAACGAATCCTCCATTTGGAACAAAGAAAGGCGGAGAGCGTGCAACACGCGATGATTTCACATTCCCGACAAGCAACAAACAGCTTAACTTTCTTCAACACATCTATCGTAGCTTAAAAACTGACGGTAAATCCCGTGCGGCAGTTATTTTGCCTGATAATGTTCTTTTTGCTGATGGCGATGGAGAGCGTATCCGTAAGGACTTGATGGACAAGTGCAATCTCCATACGATTCTTCGTTTGCCTACGGGTATTTTCTATGCACAGGGTGTAAAGACTAATGTTTTATTTTTCACAAGAGGTAAGATCGATAAGAATAATACAAAAGAAGTTTGGATTTATGATTTGCGTTCCGATATGCCTTCTTTCGGTAAGACAAATCCGCTTAAGAGAGAACATTTTGATGAGTTTATCGAATGCTATGCCGATGGAGATTTAAGCAAGCGTAAGGAAACATACAGTGAAGAAAACCCTAACGGCAGATGGCGTAAATTTACTATTGATGAGATTATGGCTCGTGATAAGACAAGCCTTGATATTACATGGATGAAGAGTAATGACAGCACAGATGACCGCACCCTTGCGGAACTGCTTCAGGAAATTAAAGAGAAGTCATCAAATATCGCAAATGCTGTTGCTGAACTGGAAAAAATAATAGGCGAGGTGGACGAGTGATGGATACCAAAGCATTAAGACAAAAAATCTTGGATTTGGCTATCCGCGGTAAACTTGTGCCTCAAGACCCAAATGACGAACCTGCTTCTGCTTTGTTAGAACGTATCCGTGTCGAAAAACAGCAAATGGTTAAGGACGGAAAGCTAAAGCCTAAGGATATAAAAAACGATACAGTGATCTTTAAAGCTGATGATAATTTGCATTATGAGAAATTCTCCGATGGCACGGTAAAATGTATCGAAGATGAAATACCGTTTGAACTGCCAGAAGGCTGGGAATGGACAAGATTAGGATGTATTACTGATGTTATTCAGTATGGTTTAAGTAATTCCGCTGAGTCAACTGGCGATTATCGATTGTTAAGAATCACAGACATTCAGAATGGTTGTGTGAATTGGGATACTGTCCCATTTACAAGTACTGATGAACCAGAAAAATATTTGCTCCATAAAGATGATATTGTATTTGCTCGTACAGGAGCTACTGTGGGTAAATCCTTTTTAATTACTGATTTGCCATATGCTTCTGTATACGCATCGTATCTCATTAGAATTAGGCTTATCAATGGTATTTCAGCAAATTATATTTATCATTTTTTTAATAGTTATTGCTATTGGGAGCAAGTTACTGATAAGGCAGTAGGAGTTGGACAGCCAAACTGTAACGGAACTGCATTGAGAGAACTGTTTATTCCATTGCCTTCTCAAGCTGAACAGAACAGAATTGTTCCTGTTGCTGATAAGCTTTTAAAAATTGTGGATACCATTACTTCTGAGCAAGAGAGTTTATCAGAACTTATACAGACTACAAAGTCTAAAATTCTCGACCTTGCAATCAGAGGTAAACTTCTACCGCAAGACCCGAATGATGAGCCGGCTTCCGTTCCTCTTGAACGCATACGAGCCGAAAAAGAAGAACTGATTAAGCAAGGTAAAATTAAGCGTGATAAGAAGGACTCTGTTATCTTCAAA
>OLQA01003459.1_pt1 | contig 11216 bp, 10 predicted proteins | sample 1673151 | NCBI WGS metagenome assembly OLQA01 (sample SAMEA3136760, study PRJEB25190) | human gut metagenome | biome: human gut; feature: human-associated habitat; material: faeces | place: Austria | collected 2013 | reverse complement strand
GTATGATGGTTGGAGCAATTATGCCGATGATCCCGGGAGTGGCATTTGTCAATGCAATCCGTGATATTGCAGATACAGACTTTCTGTCAGGGCTTGTACGGATGATCGATGCACTGCTTGTATTCGTATATATTGCCATTGGAGTCGGAGTGACTCTTAGTATTTATAATACGATGATGGGAGGAATTTTATGATGATCACAACAACAATTCTTGCAATCGTAGAATCATTTTTGGCGACATTGGCATATGCAGTTCTTTTCAATGTACCGAAGCAATATTATACAGCATGTGGAATTACCGGTATGGCAGGGTGGCTTTTGTATCTGGCAATGTGTCAGGTGACAACTGTGGCATTGGCGTCCTTTGTAGGAACATTGGCAGTAGTATTGATTTCCAGGATTTTCACGGTACGGAAAAAATGCCCGATTACGATATTTTTGGTTTCTGGAATTATTCCACTTGTTCCGGGAGCCGGAATATATTATACAGCATATTACCTTGTGACAGGTCAGATGTCACTGGCAGCTGTGAAGGGATTAGAGGCAGTGAAAATTGCATTTGCCATTGTACTGGGAATTATTTTTGTTGTATCAATTCCAAGAGATGCATTCCAGATTCGTTACTGGAGAGCAAAGAGAAAGCGGAAAAGGTTGAAGAACCATGGGAATATGTGATAAAATAGTTCGAGGACTTGAGAATAGGAGGTATTTTTATGGTTGGAAAAGATCTTTTGAAGATTCTAAAGGAAAGTAAATATACAACTGTACTCAGTGGATTTGAGATGTTACAGGAGAATGGATATCCGGCTATCCGCGATGGAGAAGAATCCTATGACATTGAACAAAAGTATGGCTACTCAGTAGATGAGATGTTCACCAGTGCATTTTATTCGACCAGAAAACCACAGTTTTTTGAATTTTATCGTAATGAACTGTTAAGCGCTCTTGATATACCGCCAGGAAAAGGATATCTGGAGATGGCGGAGCTGGAAGAAAAAGGACTTTTTCAGACAATTATCACAAGACGTGTTTTTGGTCTGCCGGAGAGAGCAGGATGTAAGAATGTGATTAATCTGCATGGCAGTGTTTATGAGAATTACTGTCCGCACTGTGGAAAAAAATATCCGGTGGAATATATCCGTGAGGCAAAGAGAGTTCCTCTTTGTACGGAATGTAATGCACCAATTCGTCCAGGTGTGTGTCTGATGGGGGAGAAGGTAGACAACAAAGTGATCACAAAAGCAGCCGATGAAGTCCAAAAAGCGGATGTTCTGCTTGTTCTTGGAACGAACCTGAAGACATATCTGTGTACACAGCTTATCAATTATTATGAAGGAGATAAGCTGATCGTGGTCAATCCGGAACCACATTTTTCAGATAAATATGCAGATATTCTCGTTTCAGAGCGGGTGGATATTACATTAGAGAAAATATTAAAAGAATTAGGAGAAGTATAGAGAAATGAGTAAAGTAAGAACAAGATTTGCACCAAGTCCTACAGGAAGAATGCATGTGGGAAATTTGCGTACAGCACTGTATGCATATCTGATCGCAAAACATGAAGACGGGGATTTTATGCTTCGTATTGAGGACACAGACCAGGAACGTTATGTGGAAGGAGCAGTTGATATTATTTATCGTACGATGCAGGAGACAGGCCTGATTCACGATGAAGGACCAGATAAAGATATGGGGCATGGTCCATATGTGCAGAGTGAGCGTAATGCTTCCGGATTATATCTGAAATATGCAAAACAGTTGATTGACAAAGGAGCAGCTTACTATTGTTTCTGTGACAAAGAAAGACTGGATTCCTTAAAGAGCAAAGTATCAGAAGAAGGGACAGAAATTGTAGCATACGATAAACACTGTCTTGGCCTTAGCAAAGAAGAAGTTGAGGCAAATCTTGCAGCAGGAAAACCTTATGTTATCCGCTTCAATATGCCGACAGAGGGAACCACAACATTTCATGATGAGATTTATGGAGATATTACTGTAGAGAATAAAGAATTGGAAGATTTGATCCTTATCAAATCCGATGGATATCCGACATACAATTTTGCAAATGTCGTAGATGATCATCTGATGGAGATTACACATGTCGTGCGTGGTAACGAGTATCTTTCCTCTTCACCAAAGTATAATAAGATTTACGAAGCATTTGGCTGGAAAGTACCGATTTATGTACACTGTCCGCTGATTACAGACGAGAATCATAAGAAGTTAAGTAAGAGAAGTGGTCATTCATCTTATGAAGACCTGATCGAGCAGGGGTTTGTGACAGAGGCAGTTATTAACTATGTTGCACTTCTTGGATGGTGTCCGGAAGGAAACCAGGAGATATTTTCTCTGGAAGAACTTGTAAAAGAGTTTGATTACCATAATATGAGCAAATCACCGGCAGTATTTGATATTCAGAAATTAAAATGGATGAATGGCGAATATCTGAAGGCTATGGATTTTGAAAAGTTCTATGCAAGAGCTGAAAAATATATCAAAGAAGTTGTTACAAAAGATTATGATCTTAAGAAGATTGCAGCACTTGTTAAGACAAGAATTGAAATCTTCCCGGATATCAAAGAGCAGATTGACTTCTTTGAAGAGCTCCCAGAATATGATACAGCAATGTATTGCCATAAGAAAATGAAGACAAATGAAGAAAAGGCTTTGGAAGTGTTAAAAGAGATATATCCACTTCTTGAGAAACAGGATGATTTCAGCAATGATGCTTTGTTTGAAACCCTGAAATCTTATGTAGACGAAAAAGGTTTCAAAACAGGTTATGTTATGTGGCCGATCCGTACTGCTGTGTCTGGTAAGCAGAGTACACCGGGTGGAGCAACAGAAATCATGGAGATTCTCGGAAAAGAAGAGTCTCTTAAGAGAATTCAGAAAGGTATTGAATTACTGGAAAGATAAGGGGAGTCTATGAGTCTTAATAAAGCCCAAAAAGAGGCAGTTTCTCATAAGGAAGGACCGTGTCTGGTTCTTGCTGGTCCCGGTTCGGGAAAAACTCTTACAATTGCAAAAAGAATTGAATATCTGATTAAAGTATATAAGGTAAGACCAGAAGAAATTCTGGTCATTACCTTTACGAAATATGCGGCAGGAGAAATGCGGGATCGTTTTCAATATGTCATGGAAGGGCGAAGGCTTCCCGTCACATTTGGAACATTTCATGGCATTTTTTACGGAATTTTGAAATGGGCGTATAAATTGGATCGGAGTAATATTCTGTCCGAAGAAGAAAAAAATCAACTTTTAAAGGAAATATTAAAACAAATGGACTGGGAACAGACCGAAAAATCCCAGGAAGCAGATTTTCTTCAGGAGCTATCGGAAGAGATTGGAAATGTAGGAAATAATGCAGTCGATATTGAGTTTTATGAATCCAGGAGATTTCCGAAAGATAAATTCCGGGAGCTTTACCGGATTTATGAGACAGAAAAGAAAAAATACCGAAAACTTGATTTTGAAGACATGTTGATCTGGTGTCGAAAATTATTCCTTGAAAGACCGGATCTTCTTGCAAAGTGGCAGGAAAAATATCACTATGTGCTGGTAGACGAGTTCCAGGATATTAATCAGGTGCAGTATGATGTCATCCGTATGCTGGCAGCGCCGGAGAATAATCTGTTTGTCGTTGGAGATGATGACCAGTCAGTCTATGGATTTCGTGGTGCAAAACCAGGAATCATGAAAGATTTTATGCGGGATTATCCGGAGGCAAAGCGTATTTTGCTGGATATTAATTATCGCTCTAACGCACATATTGTGAAAGGTGCACTTCGTGTGATCGGGCATAATAAAGACCGGTATGAGAAGGAAATCCAACCATTTCGGGAAGCGCAGGAGACTGTGCATGTGCAGGAGACACAGGATCCGCTTGATGAAAGTAAATATATTTTAAAAGAGATTCAAAAGTATATGAAAAAAGGAGTCGATCTTAAGCAGATGGCTGTATTGTACCGGACAGGCGAAGATGCACGGGTGCTGGCAGAGACATTTACCCAGTATCAGATTCCATTTTCCATGAAGGAGAGGATTCATCATCTGTATGAACATTTTGTGTGTACGGATATGAACTGCTATTTCCGGCTGGCAGTTGGAACTTACGACCGGGGAGATTTCCTGGAGATCGCTAATCGGCCGAAGCGTTACTTGAGCCGTGGCTGTATGGAAGAAACACCGGTTACTTATGAATCGTTGAGACGTTTCTACTGTGATAAAGAGTGGATGCAGGATCGAATTGATCAGTTAGAGTGGGATATGAAGATGATTCGCACAAAGACGCCTTATGCTGCAATTCAATATATCCGTAAGAGTATCGGGTATGATGAATTTCTAAAGGAATATGCTCTTGGACATCAGATGGAGTATTCAGAATTAAAAGAAATCATGGATGAACTTCAGGAGCGGACGAAGGAATTTCAGACTTTGCCAGAGTGGCTTGCGCATGTAGAAGAATATAAGCATACCTTGCAAATGCAGCGGCAACAGCGAGGCAATGGCACCGGTGACGGAGTAACGTGTCTGACGATGCATGGAGCAAAGGGTCTGGAATATGAAGTTGTTTTTGTGATTGAAAGTAATGAAGGAGTGACACCATATAAAAAAGCAGGGACACCAGAAGAATTAGAAGAAGAGCGAAGACTTTTTTATGTGGCTATGACACGGGCGAAGAAAAAGCTTTTTATCACTTATGTAAAAGAAAAAAACGGGAAGAGCAAAACCCCGTCCCGTTTTATTGATGAATTACTCGTCACTGTCTAAAAACTCCTGCTCATCCAGCCATTCATCGAAGCAGTCTGATGCGGCGTTCAATTCATCTTCATCATCGATGTATTCGATTTCCGGTTCATCACCGTCATCGTGATAGCGGTACAGATAGACGTCATCAGAAGCAGGCTCACCGTTCTCATCCATTGGGAAGAGAGCAATGTAATCCTGTCCGTCCATCTCAAAAATGGTGATAACGCCGCACTCCAGGTCTTGGTCTTCCAGATTCAGAATAACGGCATTATATTCTTCCTCATGACAATGTTCACACATATGAATTCTCCTTTTTGTTAAAATTGTATATATCTAATGTAACAAAGGAGCATGTAAAAGGCAAGTGATAGTAGCCAAATTCATAAAAATGTTGTAAAATAGTTACAGTTCACAGGCTTTGGTGAATTGTAATGAATAATCAAAGTATAGCATTATGCTGCACAAGGAGGATAAAACAGAGATGAAAAAGAAACGAGCATTGCGGATATTATCATTGATACTGCTGTGTGCTCTTACATTTACTGCATGTAAAAAGAATGTAGGAACACCGGAAGATAATGCTGCTTCTAAAGATGAAAATACAGAAGAAAAGGATAAGGACGAACAGGAAAGCTGGAAAATAGGATTTTCTGGGATTGATATGGAGAATCCATATTTTCTCACACTGGAAAGTGCAATCAAAGAAGAAGTGGATGGGAAGAATTGTGAATTGATCGTAAAGGATCCGAAGACTGACCCAGATATGCAGGCTTCGCAGATCCAGGAGATGATTGACGAAGGAATCAATGCAATTATTTTAAGTCCGGTGGACTGGGAGAAGATCACCCCTTCGCTGGAAGCTTTAAAAGAAGCTGATGTGAAGATTGTCAATGTAGATACTCAGGTATAAGAGATAGACTATGTGGATGCATATATTGGATCTGATAATTATAATGCCGGTGTATTGTGTGGCGAAGATCTGATCAAGAGATGTCCGGATGGAGGTAAAGTAGCAATTTTGGAATGCCCGACACAGAATTCTGTGAATGAGAGAATCACAGGGTTCGAGGAGACCCTGGCAAAAGCGGAAAATGGTTTTGAAATTGTGGCTAGAGAGGATACAAGCGGAGAATTTCAAAAATCCCTGGAAGCAGCCCAGAAGATCTTAAGCGAGAATTCCGATATTGTAGCAATTATGTGTGGAAATGATCAGATGGCAGTCGGTGCCAAAACAGCTATGAATGTAGCAGAGCAGGGGCAGATCCTCATTTATGGAGTAGATGGTTCTCCGGATATTAAGAAGGAACTGAAAAAGACAGAGAATCAGATTGCCGGAACAGTGGCACAGTCTCCAATCAGTATGGGAAAAGATGCTGCAAATACAGTTCTTAACATTTTAAATGGAAAAGATTATGAAAAGGAAATCAAAGAAAATGTGTTCATGATCAATCAGGAGAATGTTGACATGTACGGAGTAGATGGCTGGCAGTAACAGCGGAAAGGACAGAGCATGAAGAAAGTTTCGGGCAGCCCATTGCCTTTGGGTGTGACATATAAAAATGGAAGGGCGAATTTTGCCATGGAGGTCCCGGAAGGGAAAACATGTAAGCTTCTGCTCTATCGGAAAGGAGAAGCCAGCTTGCTGGCTTCTTATGTTTTTTCTGACCGGATTGGTTCGGTGTGTTATATGGCGGTTGACGGACTTAAGGAAGAGGCATATGAGTATAATTATGACATAGATGGCGAGCGTGTGACGGACTCTTATGCAAAGGCGCTTTCTGGAAAGGAAGTATGGTTTAAAAACATAGAAATATCGGAAAAAAGTAAAGAAAATGTGCGCGGTATATTTTATGAAGATCATTACGACTGGGAGGCAGATCAGTCGCCACGGATACAGGAAGAAGAACTGATTGCCTATGCAATACATGTCCGTGGATTTACAAAAGATACTCATTCAAAAGTGAAGAACAAAGGAACATTTCAAGGGATAATTGAGAAAATTCCTTATCTAAAAGATCTGGGAATTAACCAGATCCAGTGCATGCCTGTCTATGAGTTTGAAGAAGCAGGAGTGCGGGTAAATTACTGGGGCTATGGTCCGGGATATTATTTCGCACCGAAAAGTGCTTATGCCAAGGACGGTGATGGAGTAAAAGGATTAAAAGATCTTGTGAAGTATTGTCATAAGGCTGGTATTGAAGTTGTGCTTGAGATGCCATTTGCAGAAGGTATTTCCGGGCTGATGGTGACAGACTGTCTGAGAAATTATGTGATGGAATATCATGTGGATGGATTTATACTGAATCCATACAATGTGCCGATGGATATCATTTTAAAAGATCCAATTCTTACGGGAGTCCGGATTTTAAAACACGCAGAAGAATATCAGAATGTGATGCGTCGTTTCTTAAAAGGTGACGAAGGGGTTGTAACGGATGTGATGTATCAGACAAGAAAACGATGGGATCTGGAAGGTATTTATAATTGTATTACAACTCACACTGGATTTACACTGAAAGATCTTGTGTCCTATGATGGCAAGCATAATGAGGCGAATGGAGAAAACAATCAGGATGGACCGGATTATAATTATAGCTGGAACTGTGGCGCAGAAGGGCTGACCAGAAAGAAAGCTGTGTTGGAGCTTCGGAAGAACCAGATGAGAAATGCATTGTTTTTGCTATTGCTTTCCCAGGGAGTTCCGTGTATTCTTGCCGGGGATGAATTTGCAAATTCCCAGAAAGGTAATAATAATGTTTATTGCCAGGATAATCCGATTGGCTGGTTAAACTGGAGGAATCTGTTAAAAGAACAGGAGATGTATCAGTTTGTGAAGCAGTTGATCAAATTTCGGAAGAAATATAGGCTGTTTCATCAGGAGAAAGAGCTGCTTGGAATAGACCAAAGCGGTTGTGGAATGCCGGACGTATCCTATCACGGAGAGATGGCATGGAGAGCGTCAACTGAAGTGGCGAGCAGACAGATCGGCATATATTACAGTAGTCAGGATAAGGAAGAAGCAGATTGCTTTGTGGCTTATAATATGCACTGGCTGGAACACGAATTTGCGTTGCCGGCATTAAAGAAAGGCCGTAAATGGTACAGAGCAGCATCAACGAAAGAAGGCATTTTAAAAGATCTGGTTGTGTTGGAAAATCAGAGAAATATAGAATTGGATGAGCGAGAGATAGTTGTTCTTGTATCTGGGAAAGGAGAAACTGTATGAAGGCACTGCAACATTTGAAGACGATCAATCACCATAAATGGCTTGTCTGCCAAGGTTGTTTTAAAGTTGGATTATATAAACAGGGCCTTCTGCATGATCTGTCCAAGTATTCACCAACTGAATTTCTAGTGGGCTGCAAGTTCTATCAGGGAACAAGAAGCCCTAACAATGCAGAACGGGAAGTGAAAGGTTATTCTGCGGCATGGCTACACCACAAAGGGCGCAACAGGCATCACTATGAATACTGGCTGGATTATAGTACTGATCTGAATGAAGGAATTATCGGTATGAAGATGCCGGTCAGATATGTGGTGGAAATGTTTATCGACCGTGTGGCTGCGTCGAAGAATTATATGAAAGAGAAATATACGAATCAGGCACCTTTGGAATACTATGAAAAAGGTGCTGCAAGGCTTGGCAAGATGATTCATCCGGAGACAGCAGAGCTTCTGCATCAATTGCTTAAGATGCTGGCAGAAGAGGGAGAAGAGAAGACCTGTTCTTATATTAGAAAATATGTATTGAAGAATAAGAAGTAAAATGGATTGTATAAGATAAGGAGGTGTGACCGGTGGAAAAGAATCGAATCTATGCAGCAATTGACTTGAAATCTTTTTATGCGTCTGTGGAGTGTATAGAGCGTGGCTTAGATCCGCTGGGTACGCATTTGGTTGTGGCAGATGCAAGCCGTACAGAGAAAACAATTTGTCTTGCAGTGTCACCATCGCTCAAAACCTATGGGATTCCTGGAAGAGCCAGATTGTTTGAAGTTGTACAACGTATAAAAGAAGTGAATGATCAGAGATTAAGACAGATACCGGAACATTGTTTTTCCGGTTCTTCTTTTGATAAGAAAGAACTGGAAAAGAATTCACATCTGGCTGTAGATTATGTTGTAGCAACCCCGAGAATGGCGCATTACATGGAATATAGTACACGGGTTTATCAGATTTATTTAAAATATCTGGCACCGGAAGATATCCATGTATATTCTATCGATGAGATTATGTGTGATGTAACGGATTATCTGAACACATATGGAATGACGGCGAAAGAACTGGTATCAAAAATAATCCGGGACATTTACGACACAATGGGAATGACTGCGACTGCAGGAATTGGAACGAACCTGTATCTTTGTAAAGTTGCCATGGACATTCTGGCAAAACATGTGGAACCAGACTACAATGGGGTCAGAATTGCAGAACTCAATGAGATCAGTTACAGACGTTTGCTTTGGACGCATCAGCCAATTACGGATTTTTGGAGGGTCGGACAGGGATACGCAAAAAAACTTTTGTCTCATGGCATTTATAACATGGGAGATGTGGCGAGATGTTCCATTGGAAAAGAAACAGATTATTATAATGAAGAATTGCTGTATCGTCTGTTTGGGGTAAATGCAGAGCTTCTCATTGATCATGCATGGGGGTGGGAACCTTGTACGATTGCTCAGGTCAAAGCCTATAAACCAGAGAGTAACAGCATTGGTTCCGGACAGGTACTGCATTGCCCATATGATTTTCAACAGACCAGACTGATCATTAAGGAAATGACAGACCTTCTTGCACTTGATCTGGTGGATAAGCATCTTGTGACAGATCAGCTTGTTCTGACGGTTGGTTATGATATTGGTAATCTGGAAAGTGGAAACAAAAAGAAACAGTATCAAGGGGAAATTACGGTGGACCGCTATGGAAGAAAAGTACCCAAGCATGCACATGGAACAGCAAATCTGAAAAACCGAACTTCCTCTTCAATAGAGATGATCGAGATGATTCTGGAATTGTATGACAAAATCGTGAATCCTGACCTTTTCGTACGCCGTGTATATATTACGGCAAATCATGTTGTCGATGAATCGCTGGCGGAAGAGAAGGCTTCTTTTGAACAGTTAGATTTATTTACCGATTATAGTCACCTGGAAGAGGAACAGCAGAAACGCAAAGAGAAGCTGGAACGGGAAAAGAAATTGCAGCATGCAGCACTGGATATCAAAAAGAAATTTGGGAAAAATGCTCTCCTCAAAGGTATGAATCTGGAAGAAGGTGCCACGGCTGTTGAGAGGAATCGTCAGATTGGCGGGCACAAAGCATAGAAACGTAGTAATGGCGAATAAATTGAGGTGGAAAATGACTGGATATGATAGGGACAATACAAATTTAAATTATGAAGATATTATCAATCTGCCACATCCTGTTTCGAAAAGGCATAAACCTATGCCGGTGGAAGACCGGGCAGCACAGTTTGCACCATTTGCAGCACTGACCGGACACCAGGCAGCAATCGAGGAGGCGGCAAGAGTTACAGATATACGTATGGAATTGGATGAAGAGATGAAAGAACAATTGAATGTGAAGCTTCAAAAAATTGTGTCAGAGCCGGGGCAGAGAATCCAACTTGTATATTATGTTCCGGATGGAAGAAAAAGTGGTGGCAGTTATAAGACAAAAATAGGAATCGTGAAAAAAATCGATGAATATCAAAAAATTCTTGTGCTGGAAGATGGATGCAGAATACCACTTGAAGATATCAGCGAAATAGAATAAGTTAGAAGCAGACCAAAGCAAGGCAATGATTTTGAAGTCTAGAGACAGGAAACGCTGTGATTCTTAAGAAAAAAACTCAGGTACTTTTACCTGAGTTTTTTAATGCGGAAGATGGGACTTGAACCCACACAAGCGCAATGCTTACAAGATCCTTAGTCTTGCTCGTCTGCCAGTTCCGACACTTCCGCATAAAAGGCTTTTCTCGATTGCCCGAAGATTATATTACTACACTTTCAGGAAAAAAGCAACAACAATTTTTGCTTTTTTTCATCTTTTTTGTTCTTTTGCGAATTGTTTTGACTTCGTCCTTTCCTTCTTTCATTTGGATTGGCAATATCGAGTAAAACACTTGACACGAGTACGAAATCGGACTATACTGTAATAAGTACGAAATCGGACTTGAGGAGAAAAAATAATGGAGTCGAAACAAAAAACACTATACATGAGCCGTCAGCTCATAGAGTTTAATCACATTTATAAAGAGTTTAATGATGTATACCGTGAGGCTGCGACAAAGGTAGGACTGTCATTAAGCGGATTTGATATTCTATACGCCATTTGTGAGATGGGGGATGGATGTTTGCAGCGCGATATCAGTCAGATGTGCTGTATTCCAAAGCAGACAGTGAATTCATCGATCCGTAAGCTGGATCAGGATAGATATCTGATACTGGAAAAAGGAAAAGGC
>OLQA01003455.1_pt1 | contig 11227 bp, 17 predicted proteins | sample 1673151 | NCBI WGS metagenome assembly OLQA01 (sample SAMEA3136760, study PRJEB25190) | human gut metagenome | biome: human gut; feature: human-associated habitat; material: faeces | place: Austria | collected 2013 | reverse complement strand
CCCTTAAAGCGGCAGGCTCCGCCCTGCCGCTTTCTTTATGCTACTGTCAAGAGTTTGTGACAAAATTAGACAATTTACACAAAGGTGTCAATAGATAATTGTTGCTTTTGTGGTGAAAAACCCCGGTGCGGAATTTGCTTGCGCAAATCTGCACCGGGATTTTCAGCTTTTTGCAACACCTTTAGCCCGTCGCATTGCGGCGGGCTGGTGAGGCATATTGTGGCCCGCTGCTAGAGCAGGTCAAAGAAGCGGTATACCTTTTCGCGGTTGTATAGGGGCAGTTTGTCTAATTCCTCTTTTAGCATATAGGCGGCAGATTTACCGCCGAACATGGGCCGGGTATAGTGGTTCACCCAATGCTGCACCTCGGTAGCCTGTTTCTGCGTTACTTTTGCCATGCTTTTACCTTTAGGCAGTTTGCGGCGCACCAATTTGTTTGTGACCTCATTTGTACCACGCTCATGGGGGCTTTGCGGATGGCAATAGAATGTTGTCACGCCCAGCGCGTCTATACCGTCTTGGTCGGCAAACTCGGAGCCGTTGTCGTTCGTGATGGTGTGGAATATCAACTTCCAATCGCGGCCAATCTGACATTTAAGCCATTGCAGGGCATGGACTGTATCGGCGGCAGTTTTACTCCGGGCCTTGATGATGATTTCACCTCTGGTTTTACGGTCAGTCATTACAAGGCAACTCTCGCCGGTTCCTTCGGCCTTGCCTATGACACTATCCAGTTCCCAATGTCCGACTTCTTCACGGTTTCGAATACTCTTTGCGCGGTGTTCAATACTGCGGTGTTTTGGGTGGGACACGTTGGCATGGGATACGGTGCCCTTGCCTTTCTTTGGGTGACCCTGTGGCAGGTGCTTATAGCGCAGGCTGGGAAACAGCTTCATTTGTATGTATCGGTAGCATGTGGTCTTGCTGATGGTCACGCCGTAGTCATCGCCGACCTTCGCTATTGCATCCTGCGGACTGGAGCCGGTCAAGATGTGCGCTTCAAGCGCGGCCAGATAGTCCGCACGATTACCGATTTTTAGGTCAGGGCCGTGGGCACTTTTCATATAGTCAGCGCGGCTCTGTGCCTTTTGCGGGGAGTAGGTGCGATAATATTCCCATGTGTCGCCGTTCAACTGGTCCACCATGCCGCGACGGAGCTCGCGGCAGATGGTGGACGGCCAGACGCCGACCTCTTTTGCAATCGCGGTCTGCGTGAAACCGAGCTTGTACAGGTGTTCTATCAAGCTGCGTTCTGTGCCGGTCAATGGTCGGCCTTTTTTGCGTTGCTGTTCGTACATGGTCACACCTCGCGCAAAAACTGCCGCCGCGTCCCTTGGGGGCCGCAACGGCAGTTTTTATTTTTTACTTTGTTGTCTCGTCCGCTTCTGCCGCGTTCCGCAGACGCTACGCGCCAGCTGCACACGGCCTACGCTGGCTTGCAAATAAGAAGGTGCCTGCGGCGCTTGTGCCGCTCAGACGCCGAACCTTTATAAATTGGGGTTCGGCTTTTCAAAAATGCACAGTGCCCGCGTGCGCGGGCTTGCGCGTCTAAGGAATCTTTTAATGTCCCAGGGCGGGGCCCGGGACTTCGTACCGGTTAGGCTCTGCACGTCCCGTCAGGGTGCGGCAGTTGGACAAACTGACGCAGGGAAAAGCTCTCGCACTCTTGCGCCGTTTCACGTTGCTGGCCGGGCAAAACTAGTGGTCTGGCGCTGGGGCCAATAAGAGGAAAATTCCGGACTCCGGGAAGTTCCTGCTCTTGCCTTTGCGCGATTTCAGTTGCGGGCGTGGGAAGGTGAGCGCCGCGCAGGCGCTGCCAATATGGGGCTAGGCGCCCCATGCCCGCCAATCCGGCCCACTTTTATAAATTGGGTGGGCCGACCTCGCCCGGAAAGTCGCGGGCATTTTTCCATGCGTCATACTCCATGCGCGATTGTACGGCGTCCAGAATATAACGCTGCACGCTCTGGCCTGCTGCCGTTGCCGCCTGCCGAATGGCCGCACCAATCTCTTTATCGGGGCGAATCCCGAAATAGTCATGCGCCTTATTATATTTGACGCTGGCGCGGATTTGCGATTCTCTCGATTTTTTGCCGCCCATGGCAATCACCGCCTTTTTCTTTTATTATAGCGTTTCTGCAGAAAAGTATCAATCTTCATACTGCACAATTTTGGGGGCTTATTTTTACACAAAGGGCGCGGCCCGCATCGGGTCGCGCTCTTGACTAATCATGAGGAATGTTGTTTCGGTCTCGACAATAGGCACATTCTGCATACTGGCCGCAGTTGACGTGCTCGCCCGGGTCGGCATCCTGCGGGCAGGTGTAGAAGGAGTAATAGTCCTTCACGGCCATCACAGGCTCGGAGCAGATGCAGGAGATGCAGCTGTGACCGACTGCACTTGCGCAAGCAGTAGGGCCGCTTATTCGTTTTGTCCATCCGGCAAACCTTTTTCATCTATTACACCTCAAGGAACACAATAAGCATATGCGGAGAAACACACACAAGTTTCCGCACAGTGGCATCTTCCACCATTTCAAATAGCCCATCATCAACGATGGGGCCGGTGGACAAACAACCAAGTGAACCGTCAACTTCGTCAAACAGGTCAAAGTGAATCTCGCTAGAGATTTCGTACAATTCTTTAAAAGTCATTTTACGTTCTCCTTTTGGGGCTATCTCTTAATCTGCCCGGACATACGGCGCTGGGCTTTCTTTGTGGGTTTACTTGCGACCTCAAGGCCAAGCGGCCCGGCCGGAGCCTGATTGCTGATGATCTCGGATTCTGTGAGAATATCGCCTTCTTCAAATTTCTTTTGCAGGTTATCGACAACGGCCAATGTGTCATATGCATTATAATCACGGTCGAGGACGAACCACAGGCCACGCCGAAGAGGTTTGATCATCTCGGCATTTGTGGCGTTCTCCATCTCCCATGCGTCATAGCTGGCCCAAAGCTGAAAACACCAAACCTTGTTACACTGAATGACGGTATGGGTAACATCCCGGAGCAGCTTGTCAACATGCTGGAAACGCTGTGCAGAGCCGTAAAAGCTGATGTGATAGTGCCGGCAGCACAGCAGCGTATTGAGGAAGTAGGCATTGAAGTTATCCTTAAAGCTGCGCGAGTTCATCTGAACGGAAAGTTCATCCATGGCCACAATAGTTACTGTCAGCGTTTCTTCCTCATCGTCTATAGCCTGCGTGGTCTTGCTGGCCTTGACGACCTGCGCGAGACTTTCTAACTTTGTGTACGGTACACAGAGGTCAACGTTGGACAGGATATTGATTTTCTGCACCACAAACTTTTTACGCCGCGGGCACCACACGACTTTATCATTGTAGCGGTTGTACAGGCCCACTACTTTATGTACCAGAGACAGAGTTTTGCCGGAGCCGAAATAGCCGCAGTAAATATCCAGCGCACCCACCGGGCAGTTATGCCAGCCCCGGTGAAGCTGATAATAGTACAGGTCTTTGATAGCGTTGAAGCCGGTTTGGAAGGGATGGAACGTTATTTGCCGTGCAATGCGGGAGACTCCCAGCGTAATGAGCACGGCGACCAGAAGGAGCACCATATATCCGTTCATCAGAAGCGACCCCCGCGGGCAAATGTATGGGTGAAGTCCTTGATGATACCGAACACGAACAGAAACAGGGCCACTGCTACCACGATAGCCAGAAACCACGGGAAGAACTCGGACAGGTTTTGCGGCGCGTCAGCAGAGATACCGAAGAACGCCAGCAGGTCATAGAACAGAGATACCATTTTTACACCTCACTTTTGCGGCAACGCGCGCGCGGGGCGGGGGCAATAGCCCCCGCGCCCCGGACGCGCTTGCCGCTTTTGCTTAAAAGCCACGAACCAAGCCAATAACGATTGCACCCACAACCACGGCGGCCAGCACCAACAGCAGCACTTCGGATACACTATAATCCGCAAAGGGCTTTTCAAACGCTGCGGGCTGGGCCGTCTCGGCAGTAGCCATTTCTGCAGCCGTCCGCAGGTCTACAAGCTGGCCGGAAATCGTCTCCAGCTGGGCCGTGTAATCCTGCGCCAGTTCACCAGACTGTGTATCTTCCGTGCCGGTCTCGGCAGGGGTCATTATATCAATCAATGTATTGAGGGATTCTTGCAGGGTGTCCAGCTTTTCATACAAAGTCGGGTCGTAGGTTTGCACGCCCTGAACTTGCACAACCTCGTGCGTTTCCTCGGAATCGGTCACGGTCTGGGTGCTGTCCTCAGCGGGCGGGGTGTATTCCTCGGCGCTGGCCCGGAGCGTGAAGAGCGTGGAAAGACCGAGCAACAGCAGGATGAGAACGCCGCAGAATTTATTGAAATTATCGCTCATGACAGCATCCTCCCGATAAACGCGGCGGCGATTGCGCCGACGATAGACCACAACCAAATGTCATACCACGAAAGCGTAAAGCCGTACACAGTGAACGGCAGGTTGAAGCCGTTCAGGATGACATTCATAACTTCAAGAAATGATTCCATGCTTGCACCTCCTACGACATGCGCCGGTATAGCGCATTGACGAAACCGAGAACGATTGCAAATTCAAACGCCCACCAGTACGGCAAAGGAACCCATTCGATGGACTGTTTAATGAATTTGGGGAACTGGTCTTTCACGTTATAGTGCAATTCACCGGGCGTGCTTTTCAGCGTATCGGCAAGACTGTCAACACCGTCCGAGAAATTGTCCGAGACAGAACCCTGCAATTCTGCGGCATCTCCCAGAAGTGAGGATTCTTCCGAGCTTGCGGAAGAATCGGCGGAGCTGTCGTCTGCAAAGGCGCAGGGCACGACGGCGAGCGCGGCGCAGAATACGGCGCAGAGCGTAATACAAATTTTTTTCCACATTACTTTGACCTCATAATAAATTTGATGATGGTGAACAGGAAGATGACAATCAGGCAGGTGTTAATCGTCATGACCACACCATCCGGGAGGAACGGGAACAGGTAGCCGACACCCACGGCCAAATTTGCAAAGAACGCGATAAGTGCAAGAATCAGGGAGACCAGCGCCCAGAAGATACCTTTTTTACCGTCCTCGGAGCCGCCGCCATTGGGGAAGATGATAGTCCAGAAGTTGTTGGTTTTATCTCCACTGTCGGGCTTGCCGGGGTCAGGTGCAGGACTAGGCGAGGGTGGGTCAGTCGGTGCAGGTGTAGGAGTTACAACATCTTTCGCATCATAGCCCAGAAGGTTAAAGTGACTAAGGGAACACATGGAGCTTGCGTAGTTCGACATATTCAAGCGGTAGTATTTATACGCCTTGCGCAGGGTGAGTGTATATTTGTGTTCTTGCATATCCGAAAGATTTTGGTCTTTTTGCGTGTCCAAGTCGTCCCATGTTTCACCATCGTCAGAGCCTTGAAGCGTCCATTCTTTAGCGTAACGGTTAGTGAATTTTGAAATCCGCATAATATAACCGTCAACGTAATAATTTTGGGGGTCGGGAATCTCAATTTGCAGGTAAGAGGGACTTGTATTTGTTTCCCAAAAATCGGAAGTCGAACGGTCAAAAGCATGGAAGAAGTCGAACACGTCACTATACTTTGAAGAACCAGAAGCAATCCATGTGCCGTGTTCATCGGCAAAGGAATTGCTGTTCATCTTCGGGATAATTAAGTTTTGCGTTTCGGGGAGAATGGGGGCAAGTGGCGCAGGAGACGGGGACGGACTGGGTGTCGGATTGGAAGGCTCCGGCGTCGGGCTGGGAGTTGGCGTCGGCTCGGGCAAATCTTCCATTTTCTTGTTAAAGAAGTTCTGAATGTTGATATTCAAGTTATCTATTGCCAGTTGGAAGTTTGCGGAAATGTCAGCGAAGCCAGCAACGACAGCGGCCTTGAAATCTGCCACCACTGCCGTAATATTTGTAGTAATATCGGTGAAACCAGCAACAACCGCTGCTTTGAAGTCTACCATATCGGCGTGTATATTTGCCGTAATATCTGTAAAGCCGACAACCATTTTATCCCGAATTTCTTCAAGAACTGCAATAATGCCGGTATGGTCACAATGGTCGTTACCGGGTTCAGGACTGGGAGAAGGTTCCTCTGTCGGAGCAGGGCTGGGCGTAGGTACTTCTGTCGGAGCAGGTGTCGGCGTGGGGGTCACCGTAGGTGCAGGACTGGGCGTCGGCGTGGGGTCTGCTTCATAGTTTATGTAATAGTAGTTATTGGTGGTTTGGTCGTAGACATAGTAGGTTTTCGATTCGGGATTATAAATCAGCGGATGGTCGGCAACCTCAATCACTGTCTCGTTGTTTACATTTACCGTGGTGTACTTGGGGTAGATGTACGTGATATTGGTACTATTATCTACATAAATGTTACCAGTGAATTTATTGTCCTCTATCGTTACCTCTTTCTTTTCTTCAACAGGGTTTTCTGTCGGGTCACAGGTGACAGTAAATAAAAAGAATTTAGCAGAAATACAATCGGCATTTTTTGTTGCCGCATAATAAAACCTGTTCAAGGCGTAAACCGAACCTTCTGTAGAACTGCCAAACCCTGTCTTAATCTTATTAGGAAGTGTTTGCTCACGATACGTGGTATAAAGATATTGAGAATCCGCACCAACCTTTGAATGGTAGTCTGCAACAATCGGCTGGTCGGCGGCAACATAATAGGTTCCGGGAATAATGGTTTGTTCAATAACCCAATGCACTGATATGGCTACGGAACTCCAACCGCTATCTTCTCCGAAAGAATCTGAAATTTTATATTGATACACACCATGTTGAAGCTGACCCCAATCATAAAAGGTTGTCCACTCATCAACACCGTCAGAATCATGCTCTTCAAGATGATAAGTCTTATATGGAGAAGTGAGCAGTGGATTACCATCATCGTCGGTGGTGTCCCAGCAGGGTAAAGCCGTAAATTTGAGCTTTCCCTCTTTGCTGACGTGGGCCGTGCCGGAATCATCGATGTAGCCGGGAAGGTCTTTGCGGCCAATGCCGGAGGGGACTTTTTCGGCATGAACACCTGCAAGGTCAGCAAGTACTAAAGCCTCACCGTCATAGGGGCAAGTAACTAATGTGCCACCAGTATAAACAACCTTATAATCACATTTAGGACAAACAAGAGTAACACCAGTACCCTTTTGCACGCCTAGCATCTGATTTTCAAAATAATATGATAGCGGGTCATCAATAATATCAATGCCGGTATCCGTAGCAAAGGCAGAAAGGGAAAACGAAAGAACCACTGCCAAAACAAGAAGTAAGGAAAGTAATCGCTTTTTCATTGACATCACCTACAAGAAGTTATAAAATATAGAAAAGGTCGAAAGGACGATATATATGGATACAAAAGACAAAGCAATTATTTGGGTGCTATATCTTATCGTGGCAATGGTAATACATCTAAACTTATACGCAGTTATAACAGGAGCAATTATCATAGGAATAGCAATAAAAATAATTGATGCCAATTTTGCAAACATCATTTATTGGTTGCAAGAGCGTTTTGACATCAACAGCCGCCAGTGATGGCGGCTTTTTTTATTTGAAACGATTTAACAAACAAAGAAGAAGATAACCCTCACAAAGACCAGCAATAAAAAACAAAAACGGAAGCATAAATAAACACCTCATGATAAATGCAGTATTCACCCACCGCCAGTAATGGCGGCTTTTTTCTTGCGAATGGACACGAGCGCTACACGAACCCGCTTAGGATGGCAAGGTAACCACGGATAACAATAAAGGTCAAATTCAACCAAATCAAAACAAAACCCCGAAAGAAATCTGTAACGGTGCAACGTGTTATCACTCATATATAAACCCTCTTTCGAGTTGAAACAAAAATAGCGGGGCGGGTTTTACCCGCCCCGCAGGGGCTTGTCTGAATCAGCCGCGGGCGGCGTTCTTCAGGCGAGCGAAGATGCCGATACCCACAGGAACCAGACCAGCGGCGAGACAGAACAGCAGGATGGGCTGCTTAGTGATCTCGGTAACAACGGTGCCGGACAGGGTGAACACATCGGCCATAGCGGCGATAACGGTATCCATAGCGCTCTTTGCAACCTCTGCACCAGCCTCCGCACCAGCGGCAAGCATAACAGTGTTCATGGTTGCGTCTCCTTTCCTCAAAATTTTTATATGTAATCGCTTGCTGTTTGGGGGTAAGCGTTACAACGTGTAGTCATGCGGGACAATCGCGTATTCGTCCGGCTGGCCTTCATCGTAGCAGGTGACCAGCACGGAATAGTTGTTGCACTGACTGGCGTATGCTTGTTCAATATCTGTTTTCGCGGCAATCAGCAGCAGAAGAAATTCAAGGTTTTCGTCCTTAGATGCCTGGCAAATCTCCGGCAGAAGTTCGCCGTAATCGTATAAGGTTTTCTGTGTGATTCTCATTAGAAGTTTTCCTTTAAGTTGTCGGGCATGAGGCCGAAGCCGTCCACATCGGTGACGCGCTGAGAATTTCCAAGTTCGGCAAGGCGGGCTTGCAGCTCTAGCCGTTCGTCGGCCGTCTGGGCCATATCCCGCAGGCGCTGGCGTTCAACGAACTGGTCGCGCCACATGGCGTAGTTGTTTTTGAAGGTGGCCCAACAGCCTTGCTCATACGCCCACCGGCACAGTTCGTTGAAGGTGTCGAACGTGGGCATATCCAGTAGAATTTGCACTTGGTCATCTTCCATCTGGGACATACCGGCGTGTTCGCTGGGTTCTTCGAATTCGTGGGTGCCGACAATATCTTTACTGTACTGGTATTTGTCGGGGTCGAGCAAATGCCACAGATAGACATACGCCTTATAAAGGTTGTTCACCTTGCGGATGACGTTGACCTCAACGCCAATTTCTTTTGCAATGCCGGAGAAATACCGGGCGTTGGGAAAGCTGCACACAAAGTGAACGTGCGGTTTTTTGAGGTCGCCCGGCATCCAATCCGGGAGTGTGCCCTCGTGCTTTTTCAGTGCGGCAAGCTGATCATCGGCGGGCCCATGGGCCTGACCTCCATTCCCCGGTACTCGACCTTTACCATCGGCATCATCCTGGTCATCATTACGCTCATTGTGGTGTTCCATCTGGTGAGTAGCCGACAGGGGCGGGCGATCATGGCCGTGCGCGACAACCGCATTGCCGCCGAGAGCATCGGCGTGAACATCACGAAGTATAAGCTCATGGCCTTTACCGTGTCTGCGGCGCTGGCCGGGGCCTCCGGCACGCTGTTTGCCATGAACTACTCCACCATCGTGGCCAATAAGTTCGACTTCAACACCTCCATTCTGATCCTGGTGTTCGTGGTGCTGGGCGGCCTGGGCAATATGCTTGGCTCCATCATTGCGGCGGCAGCCCTGACCATCCTGCCCGAAGCACTGCGGCAGTTTGCCGACTACCGGATGCTGGTGTATGCCATCGTGCTGATCCTGGTCATGCTGGCCACCAACAACGATACCTTTAAGAACTTCCTGCGTCGGCTCAAGCCCGGCCACAAGAAGGCAGCGGACGAAGACGGAAAGGAGGCGGTCTGACATGGCAAAGCTGGTGAAGATCCCCTCCAACAGCATGATCCCTGAGCGAGACATTGGTAAGAGCCCCATCCTGGAGTGCGTGAACCTGGGCATCCAGTTCGGCGGCCTGAAGGCCGTGGACGACTTTAACCTGACCATCGGCCGAACGGAGATCGCGGGCCTCATCGGCCCCAACGGCGCGGGCAAGACCACCGTCTTTAACCTGCTGACGAAAGTCTATCAGCCCACCCACGGGACCATCCTGCTGGACGGGAAAGACACCCACGGGATGAACACCATCCAGGTGAACAAGGCAGGCATTGCCCGGACGTTCCAGAACATCCGCCTGTTTAACGACCTGTCCGTGGAGGACAACGTGAAGACGGCCATGGAAAACGGCATGACCTACAACATGTGGGACGGCATTTTCCGCACGCCGAAGTATTGGAAGCAGGAGAAGATCGCCCACGAGCGGGCGCTGGAGCTGCTGTCCATCTTCCGCATGGAGGACATGGCCGGGATGAAGGCCGGGTCCCTGCCTTACGGCGCCCAGCGGCGGCTGGAGATCGTGCGGGCCTTGGCAACGAACCCCTCCCTGCTGCTGCTGGACGAGCCGGCGGCGGGCATGAATCCCTCGGAGACGGCGGAGCTTATGGAGAACATTCGGAAGATCCGCGATACGTTCCAGATCGCCGTGCTGCTCATTGAGCATGACATGAGCTTGGTCATGAACATCTGCGAGGGCATCTGCGTGCTGAACTTCGGCAAGGTCATCGCCAAGGGGACGCCCCAGGACATCCAGTCCAACCCGGCGGTCATTGAGGCCTATCTGGGCAAACAGAAGGAGCGCTGACTGACATGAACACGATTTTGAAAGTGGACGACATCAACGTCTATTACGGCAGCATCCACGCCATCAAGGGCATCTCCTTTGAGGTGGGGGAAGGGGAAGTGGTCACCTTGATCGGCGCCAACGGCGCGGGGAAATCCACCACCCTGAACACCATCGCGGGCCTGCTGCGCAGCAAGACCGGGTCCATCGAATTTATGGGGCAGAGCCTGGCGAAGGTCCCCAGCCACAAGATCGTGGCCAAGGGCCTGGCCCTGGTGCCCGAAGGACGGCGGGTCTTTTTGCAGATGACTGTGCAGGAGAACCTGGAAATGGGTGCCTTTACCCAGAAGAACGCAGGCATCACCCAGGATCTGGAAATGGTCTATGACCTCTTCCCCCGCTTGAAGGAGCGGCTGAAGCAGACGGCGGGCACGCTCTCCGGCGGTGAGCAGCAGATGCTGGCCATGGGGCGGGCACTGATGAGCCACCCCAAAGTCCTGATGCTGGACGAGCCCTCCATGGGCCTGGCCCCCATTCTGGTGGAGCAGATCTTTGAGATCATCGAGAACCTGCACGCCCAGGGAACGACGATCCTGCTGGTGGAGCAGAACGCCCAGGCGGCCCTTTCTGTGGCCGACCGGGGGTACGTGCTGGAGACCGGGAAGATCGTGACCACCGGGACCGGGGCGGAGCTGCTGGCCAGCCCGGCCATTAAGAAAGCCTATTTGGGCGGCTGATCTTGCACATTATAATTCAATAGGTATGGAAAAGCCCGACGCAGTTTTTTGCGTCGGGCTTTTTTGTGCGCTTTTTTCGGTTCGTCAATTGAAGATCTCGCCTTTTTCTTGGAAGAGGGCGGAGATGCGGCGGCGGAGGGCTTGGTGGTCGGGGTGGGTGAGGGTCGGGTCGGCTTGGATGG
>OLQA01003446.1_pt1 | contig 11253 bp, 10 predicted proteins | sample 1673151 | NCBI WGS metagenome assembly OLQA01 (sample SAMEA3136760, study PRJEB25190) | human gut metagenome | biome: human gut; feature: human-associated habitat; material: faeces | place: Austria | collected 2013 | reverse complement strand
GGGGGTACTTGTTTGCCACCAGCTGCACCGCACATTTGGGCATGAGGATGGCGGAGGAGAAGTAGTTTGCCTGCCACTCCATCCAGTCATGGTCAGTCCACAGTTTCCGGTCACCCTTTTTGCAGCCGGCGTCCATTCGACACTGGATCATGGGTGTCATGGCCATATCGAACATACACGTCTGATTGGGGTCGTAGGAAAAGTAGCCGGTGTGGAATATGTCATGGCCACCCTCGTGACCGAGGGTAAAGCGGTAGCGGTGCTGCTGGTTTTCCTCCAGCAGCCGCGTATCGATAATGACCGTGTGGGCCTTGGCGCTGATGTACTCAGCTCTCCCTGTCTCCTGTGAGAAAACTATGACCCGGTTTGTGTCGTTAAACACCGTCATCCCCAGGTAAATCCCGTTGTGGGATAGAAGCTGGTAGTCGGGGGTCATGCCAAGGTAGTTCTCTACGAAAGACTCTATGTCAACAGGTGCGGGATTCGTCAAGACGGACGGTTGGAAATCCCGCACGAAGTTTTCTCCGATAGTATCGATTTCAGGTTTGCTGAGGATAGGGACGCCGCGGCCCCGGACTCGGTACGAGGGTGTGTACATGGATTGAGATTACCCCTTTCGCTTCTTGAGTTCATCCACGAAGCGCATCCACTCGGCTTCCCCGGCGTCCAGATCACGGGCAGTGCGCAGGGCAGCGGAGACATAATCTCTGCCGATGATGTACTCCGGCAGGTCGGGGGCCACGGAATTGCGCATCTTACCCGCCAGGTCGAGCATGGCGGACTTTTCTTCGTCTGTGAGGAGGAGGATTTGAGCGATCTGCTCCAGTTTCTCCATTTCCGGCGGGTTGCGGCGACCCTTCTCAATGTCACTGAGGTAGGGTGCGGATACATGGAGCATTTCGGCCATTTTTCGGAGCGTTATTTGCTTTTCCTCCCGTTTCCTCTGTAGGAACTCTCCGAATGTAAGATTTTGTGTGTTCATCATATTCACCTTTTCACTAATAATTCGCCCTTACACTTGCCCTTTACGGGACTTACTTGCGGGTCTTTCATCTTCACATTTTATGGTGAATCTTCGCTAATATGCTTGTTAGCTCGTTAGCTTACACATATTATAGCCATCCCGGCCAGTTTTGTCAAGGGTATGGCGGTGAAAAACTTCATTACTTCTACGGATTAATCTAACTGACAGGCGCCGGACTGATAGGAAAATCAACCCGGCGCCTTTTTATGTGTTAGTCTTCGGTTGCCTCAGCGGAGGAGAGTGCGGCGGCAGCAGCGGCTTCCTTCTGCCGTTTGGCGGTCCACCCACCGCGAGGAGAGGGGCGGAAGGCCGCGCCAAGATCGTAGACGAGCGCCTGCTCATCGGCGAAGTAGATGCCCGGAACATTCCAGTTGTCCTCCTCAGACCACTCGCCCATCTTGCGGATCAGATCGACCACGGCGGCAGAACTGATTTTGATGGCGTACTTCTGCTCGTGCTCAGGCTTGGAGAAGGCGATGGCGTTGGGAGCGTCCTCCTTGCAGGCCCGGATGGCGAACTGCTTGTCCTTGGGGTTGACGAGCACCTGCACATACGGAGCGTAGTGCAGCTCGGCGGCGGTCTGGATGTTCAGCTTCAGCACCTTGCCGGTGATGGTGGCAACGGAAGCGGAACGGGTCTTGATGAGGTCAACGACAGTAAAATTGCTGAGAATAGACATAGTGATTACTCCTTTGAAATCGTAAAGTTTTCATCGTCCTCCAGTAAGGGGGACACGGCGGGTTCGGCCTGGGTGGACAGCGTTTGGAACAGGGACTCGATGTACTCCGTCTCCCAATCCGGGTTGACGATCAGGAAACCGGCCAGAGGTCCTTTAACGATATAGCGGGGCTTTCCGCGCCGAGAGCGGTTTTTCGTGTATCTCCGCTCCTTACGGATCTGCTGCGCAGTCAGCCAGTCGCTCTTTTCGATGATGGGGTCGTGGTGGCCCTCGATGAAGTACTGCGTCTCCAGGCCGTTGTTCTTCACGCTCTTATGGGTAAAGAAGTCTATCGTCACTGTTTTTTGACACAAGGCGTCTCCACAGTATTTTTCGTTGCGGAGGATGCCAAGGACGCTGCCGGAACTCCAAGACGATAGACCTTTGACGGTAGGTATGCCGCTCTTTGTAAGGAAATCTGCGATCTGGGGGGATGAGTAGCCCTCCAGATAAAGACTGTATATGGTTCGCACCACATCCGCTTCGTCCTCATCGATCTCCCAGGCACGCCCCTTATAGCCGAGGAGCGCCCAATTGGGATAGACGCCCAAGCCCTGCGCCCTGCGTCTCTTAAAAGACCACTTGAGGCTGTTGGACTTCTGCTCGGATTCGCTCTGGGCGACTAAGCTCAGAACGGTGATGATCATGTCGCTGCTCTTATCCAGGGTGTTGAGCTTTTCCGCTTCGAAATAGACGCCCACGGGCGGGTCCAGCCTGCGGAGCATATAGATGTAGTTCAGGCTGTCCAGCACATTCCGGGCAAATCGGCTGACCTGCTTGGTGATGATCAGGTCGATTTCTCCCGCTTTGCACTTTTCGATCATCTCCAGAAAGTGCTCACGGTGGAGGACCGAGGTGCCAGAGATGCCTTCATCCGCAAAAATACCTGCGAACTCCCATTCTGGGTTTTCATGGATCATTTTTGTGTAGTTCTGCACCTGCAGCTCATAGCTGGTTGCCTGGGTGTCCTCATCGGTGCTGACACGGCAGTAGGCGCAGACGCGGAGCTTCTTCTTGGTTTCCTCGGTCACCAGATCCCGCTTGGCGGGAATAATCTGAACCTCCTTCTGGGGGCCATTGGTGTATGCGGTGCGGATAGCGTCCTTCTGAGCCTGTCGGTTTTCATCGCTGCGTCCACGGGGGCGAAGTGGTGTTTTCTTTATTACTTTTATGGTCGTTCACCCCCTCCCGCTGCATGATTGTGGCAGCAGGGTTTCCACCAACCACAGCAGCTTGGAGCCGGCGCACCATTTATTATACCGGGAAATCCTGCCTTGGTGTTAAACTAAACGATAACGGCCACTCATAATAACGGCATTGGAGGCAAAAAAAATAAGAAGCCCGAAGGCTTCCTATTTATTCGTTCTGGCTCATGGCTTTGAGCATCTGTAAGGCGGCGGATTTCTGGGAGGGGGTGAGAACCATCCAGCTTTCAAACACCTCTTTGAGTTCCGGGGTCATCTCTACCATTTCCCCATCTGCGAAAAACTGTGAGAGGGTGATCCCGAAGCCTTTGCAGATGACCTCTAACGTGGTGATGGAAGGCACGGTGTTCCGCTTAAAAATATTTGCCAAGGTTGACTGCGATAGGCCGCAGACCTTAGACAGCTTATATTCCGTCCAGCCCCGTTCATCCAGTAACCGCCGGAGCCTCTGGTTTGTGTCCATTGCGCCACCACCTTCCTGTAACTATTTTACCGTTCAACTCGGTGGCTCCGATACAGCTAACTTGTATTGAAACTACCGTTATGTTAAACTGTAAAGAGGCCAAGTATTCAGGTGATGGAGGTGCGGTCATGGCGACAGAAGCAGAGAAGAGGATGCATCGGTGCTGTTTCACCGGGCATAGGCCGGAAAAGCTGCAGGCCCCAGAGGGCGTGGTGACTGCGGCTCTGGAAAAAGAAATCCGCCAGGCTATTGCTGACGGATTCAATGTCTTTATTACCGGTATGGCTCGTGGCGTGGACATCTGGGCAGCGGAGATCGTGCTCCGGCTCCAGGACGCCGGCGAAGCTGTCCGGCTGATTTGCGCTTGCCCGTACCAGGGCTTCGAGCGAGGGTGGAAGCAGAGCTGGCAGGAACGCTACCAGGCGATCCTGTCTGCCGCTGACCTTGTGCGGTTCATATGCCCAGGGTACAGCCGCAGTTGCTTCCAGCGGCGGAATGAGTGGATGGTGGATCACGCCGCCAGGGTAATCGCCGTGTGGAACGGCCAGCCCAGCGGGACGAAGAACACCTTAGATTATGCTCGTCTTCAGAACGTACAGGTGGTTTCTGTTGAAAGGTAGTGCAACCAGGATAGCAATCTGCAATTTTTAACTTGAAATCGCAGAAATAGCATTGTGAACGCCAAGTTTTTTTGCTATAATTACAGTGTTGAGTCGCAGAATCGGGGGTGAGTCACGGTGAAGGTTAGTTTCAAAAAGTTGTTTAAGCTATTGATTGATCGTGAGATGAAAAAAAGCGAGCTTGCGGCGGCAGCGAACCTTTCGGCGAATACCATAGCAAAATTGGCTAAAAACGAAAATGTGAGCCTTGATGTATTAATTCGAATCTGCACTGCACTGAATGTAGACTTTGGAGACATTATGGAACTGGTTCCAGATAGCGAATAATCATAGGACTTACAGGATGTCTTTTTTGCCCAAGATAACTTCCGATAATTTTACGCTATCGGAAGCAACGAGGAGGAACAGGCATGAGTGAATTAATGAAAAAGCATGAAATGACTGAGGAGGATATTAAGCTCCAGTTCATCACTCCTGCCATCGAGGCCGCAGGGTGGGATAAATTTAAACAGATTAAACTGGAGTACAATTTTACTGATGGCCGCGTAATTGTTCGCGGTAATGTTACGGCTCGCGGCAAGCGGAAACGTACAGATTATCTGCTTTACTATAAGCCGAATCTCCCCCTTGCTATTGTCGAAGCAAAGGACAACAAACACAGCCTGGGTGCGGGAATGCAGCAGGGCATTGAATATGCGGAAGTATTAGATGTACCCTTCGTATACAGCTCAAACGGTGATGGATTCTTAGAGCATGACATGAAAACCGGCGCGGAAAAAGAACTTTCACTCGACCAGTTTCCCTCTCCGGATGAACTATGGCATCGCTATATGGGGGATGAGCAGATAACCCCGGAACAGGAAGAGTTAATTACAGAACCATACTATTTTCAGCCTGGTGATAAAACACCACGCTATTATCAACGCATCGCAATAAACAGAACGGTTGACGCTGTTGCCCGCGGTCAGAATCGTATTCTGCTTGTTATGGCCACTGGAACTGGCAAGACCTACACTGCATTCCAAATTATTCATAGGCTCTGGAAATCCGGCAGAAAGAAGAAAATTCTCTTTTTGGCTGACCGGAACATTCTGGTTGATCAAACGATGCAACAGGATTTTAAACCCTTCGCAAAGGTAATGACAAAAATTGAAGGGAAAAAGCTGGACAGTTCTTATGAAGTGTATCTTTCCCTCTATCAGCAGTTGGCAGGAGACGAAAACGAAGAACCGTTCCGTGCTTTCCAGCCCGACTTCTTTGACTTAATCGTAATAGACGAGTGTCACCGCGGTAGTGCAAAAGAGGATTCCCGGTGGCGCAGGATTTTGGAGTATTTCCACACTGCAACTCAGATTGGCATGACAGCGACACCTAAAGAAACAAAAGAGGTGTCGAATATCTCCTACTTCGGGGAACCAATCTACACATACAGTCTGAAGCAGGGTATTGATGACGGATTCCTTGCTCCGTACAAGGTTTTACGTGTAGGTCTTGACCGCGATCTGGAAGGATGGCGTCCGGCTGCGGGACAACGAGATATCTATGGGTACGAAATCGAGGACCGTGAATATAATACCAAGGATTACGACAAAAACCTCATCATTGATGAACGCACAATAGCTGTTGCAAATCGGGTAACAAGGTTTTTAAAGGAAAATGACCGTTTTGCGAAAACTATCGTATTTTGTGTGGATGTGGATCATGCAGAACGGATGCGCCAAGCTCTTGTAAATGAAAACCAGGATTTGGTTGCTGAGAACCCCAAATACGTTATGAGAATTACCGGCGATAACGCAGAGGGCAAAGCTCAGCTTGACTATTTTATTGCCGAGGACAGCAAATACCCAGTCATTGTGACAACCTCAAAACTGATGACGACTGGCGTGGATTGTAAAACGTGCCGACTCATCGTTCTGGACAACAACATAAACTCCATGACAGAGTTCAAGCAGATCATCGGTCGTGGTACACGGCTTAAGCCTGATTATGGCAAAGAGTATTTCACCATCATGGATTTCCGTAACGCCTGCAGACTTTTCGCAGACCCAGAATTTGATGGCGATCCGATTTCCGTTATTGATGATGGCGATGATCCCGGCGATGAACCAACCATCGATCCGCCGAAGCCGCCCGCACCGACTCCCACACCCGGTGGCGACACCGACGATCCGCCAGAAAAGAAACACAAATTCCGGGTGCGTGGTGTCGAGGTCACTATTCTGAACGAGCGAGTACAGTACTATGACAAGGATGGCAAACTCATCACGGAAAGCGTGACTGACTACTCCAGGAAGAACATCCTCGGCGAGTATGCCACCTTGGATTCCTTCCTACGTGCCTGGAACTCCGAGGAGAAGAAGCAAGCCATAATCGACGAACTGCAGGAGCGCGGCGTCCTTCTGGAAGCGCTGCGGCAAATCGCCGGGAATAAGGATATTGACGATTTTGACCTCATCTGCCACATTGCCTACGATAAGGCACCGCTGACGAAAGCAGAACGGGCGAACAATGTCCGTAAGCGTGGATACCTATATAAGTATTCAGGCTTGGCGCAGGAGGTTCTGAGTGCATTGCTGGACAAGTACATGAATGAGGGTATTCAGGACATCGAAAACCTCGAAATCCTGTCCAATGACCCGTTCCGCAAATTCGGCACCCCCATGAAGATTGCAAAGCTTTTCGGCGGTAAAAGCGGATACATTCAAGCCATCCGTGATTTGCAGAAGGAAATCTACGCTGCGTAAGGAGATCTAAGACATGAGTTTAAATAATCTGGTAAAACGACTGCAGGACATCATGCGGAATGATGCGGGCATCAACGGCGATGCCCAGCGAATAGAGCAGATGGTTTGGATCCTCTTTTTGAAGGTGTATGACGCCAAGGAGGATATCTGGGAGTTTTACGATGAGAATTACACCTCCATCATCCCGGAGGATCTGCGCTGGCGCAATTGGGCCGTCGACCACAAGGATGGCAAGGCACTCACCGGCGATGCGCTTCTGAATTTCGTGAACGGAAAGCTGTTCCCGACCCTCAAAGCCATCGAAATCGACGAAAACACCCCCATGAGCCAGATTATTGTCCGCACGGCTTTCGAGGACAATAACAACTATATGAAGGATGGTATCCTGCTTCGCCAGGTTATCAATGTCATTGACGAGATCGATTTTGAGGAGTACGAGGACCGTCACGCCTTCGGCGAGATCTACGAAACGATTCTCCGCAGTTTGCAGAGCGCCGGTAATTCCGGTGAATTCTATACACCCCGGGCGGTCACGGACTTTATGGTGCAGATGATTAAGCCGAAGCTTGGTGAGTCCATTGCGGACTTCGCCTGCGGCACCGGCGGCTTCCTTACCTCTGCACTGAAGGTGCTGGATGCCCAGGTGCAGAGCGTCGAGGACAGAACGGTTTACAGCAACTCCATCTACGGCATCGAAAAGAAGGCGCTGCCGTTCCTTCTGTGCGCCACAAATATGCTGCTCCACGACATCGACAACCCTCGTATCATCCATGGCAACAGCCTGGAAAAGAATGTGCGTGAGTACAAGGATAGCGACCGCTTCGATGTCATTCTGATGAATCCTCCTTACGGCGGAAACGAAAAAGAGGGCGTGAAGCAGAATTTCCCGGCTGACCTTCGCAGCAGCGAAACCGCAGACCTCTTTATGTCTGTTATCATGTATCGACTGAAGCAGAACGGCAGGTGCGCTATCATTCTGCCGGACGGCTTCCTGTTCGGCACGGATAATGCCAAAATGGCAATCAAGGAAAAACTGCTGTCTGAGTTTAATCTCCATACGGTCATCCGTATGCCGCACAGCGTTTTTGCGCCGTATACCTCTATCACAACGAACATTCTGTTCTTTGACCGGACGCATCCCACGACCGAAACATGGTTCTATCGCCTGGATATGCCGGAGGGATACAAGAACTTCTCCAAGACGAAGCCCATGAAGCTGGAGCACTTTGGCCCAGCTGTTGAGTGGTGGGACAACCGTGAGGAGATCACCATTGACGGCTTCGACAAGGCGAAGAAGTACACTGTCGAGGAACTGAAAGCACGGAGCTATAACATCGACCTCTGCGGCTATCCTCACGAAGAGGAGGAGATCCTTCCGCCGAAGGAACTGATTCAGCAGTACCAGGAGAAACGGGCCAGCCTGAACGCTGATATTGACCGCATCCTTGCCCAAATCACCGATATTCTTGGCATTGACATTACGGAGGAGGGCGACGAATGACTGCACAGCAACTGAAAAATTCCATTCTCCAGATGGCTGTTCAGGGCAAGCTCGTACCGCAGGACCCGAATGACGAGCCCGCCAGCGTTCTGCTGGAACGCATCCGTGCGGAGAAAGAGCGGCTCATCAAAGAGAAAAAAATCAAGCGTGAAAAGAACCCCTCCGTTATCTTCAAAGGTGCCGATAATTTGCCTTATGAGAAAATCGGCGATAATGAGCCTGTTAGCATTGCCGACGAGATACCGTTTGATATACCCGATTCCTGGGAATGGGTGCGGCTGGGGAGCATTTCGACCTACGCAGAAACTAAGCAGAAAGTAAATGCAACAAGTGCCGATCCTTCGATTTGGGGACTGGATTTGGAGGACATCGAAAAAGGCGGCAGGCTTTTAGAACATAAAACAGTCGGTGAGCGTAAAGCGGTTGGTGATAAGACCGTATTTTCAATGGGCGACATTCTCTATAGCAAACTACGCCCGTATCTGTTGAAAATCCTTGTCGCCCCCGATGACGGTATTTGTACGCCAGAGATCGTTCCGTTCCGCGTATATGGTGGAATCGATCCACATTACATTGTTAATTATCTAAAATCCCCGTTTGTCGATAATCTTATCAACAGCATCACTTACGGCGTGAAGATGCCCAGAGTCGGCACAGAAACAATGACCTCTCTATTAGTTCCGATACCTCCACTGGAGGAGCAACGGCGTATTGTTGAGAAGATTGATGTGGTCGCTTCTGCTGTTTCTGCTTACGATGTGGCATACCAAAAAACCGAAGCCTTAAACGCCTCCTTCCCCGAAGCCCTAAAAAAATCGATACTGCAGGAGGCAGTCCAGGGTAAGCTGGTACCACAAGACCCGTCTGACGAGCCTGCAGAGGATCTGCTGGAACGTATCCGGGCGGAGAAACAGCGGCTCATCAAGGAAGGTAAAATCAAAAAGGACAAACATGAGTCTGTCATTTTCAGACGGGATAATTCTCATTATGAGAAGTTGGACGGTGTGGAGCGCTGTATCGATGATGAACTGCCCTTTGAAATACCGGAATCTTGGGCGTGGGTGCGACTCGGTACTGTTTTGGAAATAGCACGAGGGGGTTCACCACGGCCAATTCAGCAATACCTTACCACTGAGTCTAACGGAGTAAACTGGATCAAAATCGGTGATGCGGACAAAGGCGGGAAGTACATTTACAAAACAAAGGAAAAAATCTGCCCGGAAGGGGTTACAAAAAGTCGCATGGTTCATAGCGGCGACTTTTTGCTTACAAACTCAATGAGCTTCGGACGCCCATATATTCTCAAAACTGACGGCTGTATCCACGACGGTTGGCTCGTTTTGTCGAATAGATTTGAATGCTACTCTGTAGATTTCCTATATTATATTCTTTCGTCGCCGTTTGCGTACTACCAGTTCTGTGATAGCGTCAGTGGTGCAGTAGTGAAAAACTTGAACAGCGATAAAGTGGCAAATGCGCTCTTTCCTCTTCCTCCGCTCAGCGAACAGTGCCGTATCATCCAGCGGATTGAGAAATTGCTCCCACTGGTCAAAAGACTGTAAAAGGAGCAGGGTATAATATCATAGTGAAAGGAGGTCTTTCACTATGATAGAAGAATTCGAAAGACACTTGAGAGGCACAAACCTCTCGGAAAACACGATGTCCTCGTACCTTTTTGCCATTCGGCAATACAACTCACAGTACGACGGTATTACGAAAAAGAACCTGCGGGCATATAAGGTGTGGTTGATAGAGAACTACAAGCCCAAGACCGTCAATCTGCGCCTGAGGGCAATTAACTGCTACTTGGAGAGCATCGGCAAAGAGAGCTGGAAAATGCCGTTTGTACGAGTGCAGCAAAAAGCCTTTCTGGAAAATGTCATCAGCGAAGCAGACTATGAGTATTTCAAAGCCTGTCTCAAACGGGATGACGAGCTGTTCTGGTATTTTGTAATACGCTTTCTGGCCGCAACCGGCGCACGGGTCAGTGAGCTCATACAGATTAAGGTGGAACACATCAAGCTGGGGCATTTGGACTTATATTCGAAGGGCGGTAAACTCCGACGAATATACATACCCAAGGCTCTGCAAAATGAAGCCCTTTCTTGGCTGAACGATAAGCACCAAGAAAGCGGCTTCATTTTTTTGAACAAATACGGCGACAGAATCACCACCAGAGGTATTTCCGGGCAGTTAAAGAAGCTGGCAGTTCGGTATGGCATCGACCCGGTGGTCATTTACCCGCACTCTTTCCGCCATCGCTTTGCAAAGAGTTTCTTGGAGCGCTGCAATGACATCGCATTCCTCGCCGACCTTATGGGGCATGAAAGCATTGAAACTACCCGCATTTACCTCCGCAAAACCTCGACCGAGCAACAAGCCATCGTCGATGAGATAATAGACTGGTAAAAGGAACCCAGGCATACGCACTGCTTTGGCGTATGCCTGGGTTTTAGAGTTTTTCTATGTGTATTTGTAGGCACTCAGCCTGATCTACGATTCGTTGCTGTTCCATAAGCGGCGGTAGTGGAATCAGATACTCGTTTGCCTTTACAATGGTGATGGTATCCACTGTAGTACCCGCAGAATTCTGCTTAATCTGCTCTTCCATGTATGGTGAATACATCAAGAGTTTCAGATATGCGGGGTTAATTTTGCCAAAATTCTCAAAGCAAATTACGCTGGCGTCCTTATAATAAAAACGGTCGCTGTCCTTAACAATGTAAGTTTTTCCGAGGGTACCAACAGCCGTGACCATCAGATCCCCAGGATGTGGTACACCACTGGAAGAAAATTCGGTGTACAGTGCTTCTGTGATAAACAGTTCGTTATCAACAGATCCCGTATCTGCCAGTTTTCCAATCTCCCTGGCTCTGTAAAAAGGTACCCCTTCGCTTCGCCAATCAGACTGGTGTACACGCCGAGCCGAAACAACATTGACGATTGATTTCAAACGGCACCAGTTCCAGTTTTCTGGT
>OLQA01003444.1_pt1 | contig 11254 bp, 6 predicted proteins | sample 1673151 | NCBI WGS metagenome assembly OLQA01 (sample SAMEA3136760, study PRJEB25190) | human gut metagenome | biome: human gut; feature: human-associated habitat; material: faeces | place: Austria | collected 2013 | reverse complement strand
TTTTTCCTTCATGGACATCCACCAGTACGGCGGCATGATGTTCACCCGAAACTACCCGACCTACAGCCAGCTGCTCGACGACTTCTACACCCAGCGGGACAGCATCCAGCGGATGCGCCACCGCAGCGCCGACCTGCTCAAAATTCTGGCGAACACCTCCGACCGCATCGCCCGCAAGCTTGCGTTGCAGCACAAGGAGCTGGAGGACTGCGCCGACCGTGAACGCTGGAAGATGTACGGCGACCTCATCAGCGCCAACCTCTACTCCATCCAAAAGGGCGACCGCGCAGCGACAGTGGTCAATTTCTATGACGAGCAGCAAGCCGAAATCACCATCCCGCTGGACCCGCGCAAAACGCCGTCCCAAAATGCGCAGAAATACTACGGCGAATACCGCAAGGCAGACACCGCTGAGAAAAAGCTGCGCCAGCTGATTGAGGAAGGTCAGCAGGAAGCCGAATACATCGACTCGGTGTTTGATGCGCTCACCCGCGCCCAGACCAACGACGAGCTTTCTGCCATCCGCAGCGAGCTGGTGGAGCAGGGTTACCTGCGCCGCAAGGGACCTTCTGCCAAAAAAGGCAAGGAAGCCCGCCTTGCACCCAAGCGCTACCTATCCGACGACGGCTTCACCATTCTGGTCGGACGCAACAACCTGCAAAACGACCAGCTCACCCTCAAGGAAGCCCATGGTCGGGATATGTGGTTCCACACCAAAAACATCCCCGGCTCCCATACGGTGGTGCTCAGCGAAGGCAGGGAGATTCCCGACAGCACCCTGCATCAGGCAGCCATTCTGGCAGCAGCCAACTCCAAAGCCGCCGACTCCGCGCAGGTGCCGGTCGACTACACCCTTATTAAAAATGTCAAAAAACCGCGCGGTGCAAAGCCCGGCATGGTCATCTATGTCAGCTATCAGACCGCCTATGTCACACCCGACCTGGAGCTGGAAAAGCGCCTGCTGGTGGAATAGCAAATCAAAACAAAAAGGGAACCGATTGCTCGGTTCCCTTTTTTTATTTACTTATGCGTTGTACAAATCCATCAGTTTGGTCTTGGTCCAGTAGACGCGCAGAGCCTGTTTTGGCTGTGCTTTGCCGACCGGAATCTCGATGGTCACGCCATCCCAGTACAGGGTGATGCCCACCTTGCACTCGTACAGGGTCTGCATCACGCTTGCCGGCATATACTCGATGCCTTCCTTAACGGTGATGCGCAGGGTCTTGCCCTCTGCGGTCGCGCGGATTTTAGACTTCACCTGCATCCAGAAGTTGTACTCTTCCATAGCCTTCTTGTCTGCCGGGTCCGGTTTTTCGCGCTCTTCCATCTGCTGAACGGTCGAGCTGCTGCCGGTGTTGCCGGAGTTGCTGTTTGGTTTTTCCGGTGCGTTCGGGCTTGGTGGAACAACAACCGGCTTCTGAGTAGGATTATTCAGGTCGGTAATGGTTCCGCCCTCAGGTTTTGCTGCATTCTTTGCATCCTCAAGGGTCGGGTGGTAGCTGTAGTACCTGTCATTGCTGTACAGCTGATAATGGTAGCCATCTGCAAGGTAGTCTTTATTCACCGGTGCAGTGAATCTGCCGCCGGAAACTTCAATAGCATCCTTAGCTGCCTCTTCGCCTTTAGAAGAAGCTTCAATCTTGCCGAAAGTACCGTTGCCATTGATGGTCAGCTTATGAGTGCTAGCATCTGTTGCATCATAGACAATTTTTCCGTTGATGGTTCCGGTATAGCTTTCATCAAATGTAACGGTTGTACTTGGGTAACTGCTAAATTTACAAACATCAAACGCAATATTACTATCACTGCTTGTAATGATGCTGGTGTTGCCCTTGAAAACAATGTTGCCATTGTTGAAGCTCAGCGGATAGTCTTCTCCACCCGCTTGATTCTGAGCATAGAATGTCATATTTTCCAGAGTCAGATTTGCATAATTCTGGATAATTCTCATAATCGGCTTTTTATCGCCGTTCTGCTTATTATCCGCAGAAATACGAATAGTTCCATTTTTCATAGTAATGGTAGAATCTTTCAACAACTGGAAAGCATTTGTTTCTGTATTCGGCGAGCCAGCACCTGGGGTTTTTACAGTATAGGTATGTCCACCAAAGTCGATTGTAAAGTTTTTCCCTTCGTCTACAGCAATACCTTCTGCATTGTCAACATTGGATGTCAGTGTAATGGTGCCGCCTTCCTTAACGGCTGCAATCGCTTCTGCAAGGGTAGCGTATTTGTTACCATTGGTTACGAATGGATGGGTTTCGGTCTGACCGTCGCCAACAGTGCTATCGGTGGAAACGGTTACTTTACCAGCACCGGTTACTTCGCCAGTTACGGTAGAGTTATCTTTGATTGCAACATTTGCTCCACTAACGGTTGTGATGTCGCCGTCAATGGTGGTACCGGAGATGGTTACCTCAGCGGCTTTGCTCAAATTGAGGTTGCCGGTCATGGTTGCATTGCTGATGTCAATTTTGCCGCCATTAGTAGCAGATCCAGTAATCATCACAACACTCTTACCTTCTCCTGCGGTAAAGTTGCCGCTGGTGATGGTCAGTTCTCCCTTGTCGCTACTATCGTTTATGAAACCGTTCGCAAAAACGTCAGCTTCGGATGTAAAGGTACCACCCGATACGGTAGCTTTATTCCAGTTCATAACGGTTGCCTGTGTTGTATTGCTGAAATTACCGCCGGAGATTTCCAATACTCCCCAGTCGTCATTTTTAATGGTGTTCAAACCGCCGCTAAAGTTACCGCCGGTGATGGTCAGGTTAGCTTCTTCTTGCGCTGTGTTCTGACTACCGTCCTTCCATCCGTTTGCAACCAGGCTGGAGTAGTGTCCGTCGGCAGTTACGCTTACTCCGCTATTGATGGTCATAGTACCCAGGTTCTGGAGATTATAGAAGGAGTTTTTCTCGCTATCCTCTTTGCTTCTTGTGTAGCTTCCTCCACTTAAAACCACTGTGCCGCCCTGCTGGTTGAGGACTGCCGGTTTTGCATGGCTAACGTTATCTACTGTACCGCTTCCGTCAACAGTCAGGCTACCGCCATTTGCAACTGTAATGGTAGGTTTGCCTGCTTCATTGGTCAGGGTCTTTCCATTGAGGTCCAGATGAACTTCGTTTGTAATTTCAATGCTTGCTGTAATGTTTGCATTCAGTTTGATATAGCCGCCTGCTTCAACAGCGTCTTTCAGTCCCTGTGCATCAGATACCTCAGTTGGCTTTTCCTGTGTTCCTGCTTCTGCCGTCTCAGTCTCATTCTGTGTAGCAACTACTTGATCGACAGGAGCATCCGCAGGGGTGTTGGACGGACGGTTTTCAAAGAAGAATTCCAAATCCAGCAGGTTGTTGAGCTTTGCTTCTTCTACCAGCAGTTTTTCCTCTTCGGTCAGCGCGTCGTAGGCTGCTCTAGCTGCCTGCACCTGTGCCAGCAGAGCGTCTGCGTCGGTGTCCTCGGTCAGGCTGTCAAACAGCGGCAGACTGTTTAGCGCGCCGATTGCTGCCAAAAGCGCCTCGGACTGCTGTTTATCCTCATCTTTGTTTTCTTCTTTATTTTCGTCGACGTTTTCGCCTTCGTTGCCCTCGTTGCCGCCTTCTTCGCCGCCAACGTTTTCACCGGCATTTTCGCCTTCAACAACGGTAACATTCTGCGAATTGCTTTCCCCTTCCGCAAATGCCATGAAGCTGCCGCTTGCAATCATTGCCACACACAGCATGATGGACAGTGTTTTCTTTAATCCATTCATCGTTGGGATTCCTCCTTTTAAATTCGGAAAGCTGGCGGAACCCTTCCTATTCCATTTGGAATAGGAAAAAGCCCGGGCTTTTTCCTGTTTTCTCATTTAGTATAGCATCCGCTTTTGGCAATTACAATACGTTGTGACATATTTTGTGACAATTTTGTGCAGAAAATTTTATTGTGGTATCTCCTTATTTTCGTCACTTTGTTCACTATACTGGAAAGACGTCCAAATCCTGCCCGTTGACCACCTTTCCGTCATAGCCTGCCTGCCGGATTTCCTCCAAAATCGCTGCGCACCGCACATCCATCTGCGCCTGAAGGTCCCGGGTGTTGTCCTGGATATTCATGTGGTAGATGCGATGGGTGGTGACCAGCAGCTTGGGCTGCGCCTGTGCAGCAATGGCGGCAAGGTCGGTGCTGAGGGTGTGGACCTCGCGGTGGTACTTCTGCCATTTTTCCTCGCGGCATCGGATACCTGCGGCATATTCGACCTCGTGCAGCAAAATGTCGCAGCCCTTGGCTTTTTCGGCAACCACCGGCAGGGGTGCGGTGTCCCCGCTGACCACGATGACCCCATCCTGTGTGACAAAACGATAGCCATAACTTTCCAGTGTACCGTGGCTGACAGCAAACGCTTCCACCTGCACCCGCTCATCCCGGTAGATGATGCCTTCCTGTATCTCCTGCACCTGCACCTGATAACCCACCTCGTTGGCTCGCTCAAAGCCATGCAGACGAAAGTCGATGTCCACCGCATACGCCTGCAACAGGTGGTCGGTCATACGCTGCAAGCCCTTGGGACCAAACACCTTGAGCGGACTGCTGCGCTCCAGCACCCACGGCGTGAAGATGAGGTCGGCATAGCCCACCGTGTGGTCGGTGTGCAGGTGGGTGCAGAAGGCGGTGGTCAGCAGGTCCGGTCGCAGCGGGTCGATGCCCTTATAGTACGCCTTGGATGCCTGCCGCACCACGCCCGGTCCAAAATCCACCAGGTAAGCCCGGTCGTCCACCACCACAGCGCAGGCAGGTCCGCTGGCATTCGGGCAGGCGTTTGGGGTCCCTGTTCCAAGTAAAACCAATTTTGTTGACATAACGTTCATTCTCCTCTTTTAAATCAAAAGGAGGCTCTGCGAACTGCTCACAGAACCTCCTGTCCTTTTTTGTGTTATTCGTCGCTGTCCGGGAATTGCTGGCATTTTTTTCGATAATAGAAGATGAACAGCAGCGCTGTCAGCGTCCATGAGATTGGATAGCTGTAAAGGATGGTGTCGATGACCGGCTTGAGCGGAACGATGAACCAAACCCACAGCACTCTGAGTACGCACACACCGCCGCAGGTCATCAGCATCGGCACCAGCACGTCGCCGGTACCGCGCAGCGCACCCGAGTAGACTTCGATAAAGACATACACTGCATACGCCGGCGCCATCAGGGTCATCATGTGCATTCCGATTTCGATGACGGTGGCATCGGTGGTGAACATCTGGTAGACATACTTTCCAAAAATCAGGAAGACTGCGCTGATGACGACCGAAGCGCCCATTGCCATCCCGATACAGATGCGCACGCTTTTGCGCATCCGCCCAAACTTGCGCGCGCCATAGTTCTGTCCTACAAAGGTGGTGATGGAGATACCAAAGGCGCTGATGACCATCCAGAAGAAGGAGTCGATCTTTCCATAGGCAGTCCATGCCGCCATCGTGTTGGTTCCGAAGGAGTTGAGCGAGGTCTGGATGATGATATTGGATGCACTGTACATCACCGACTGCAAGCCTGCCGGCAGACCAATTTTCAGCAGCAGCTCCAACGCATCACGGTGAAAGCGAACCTGTTTGAGTTCCAGCCGGAAAATATCCTTGGAGCGGCACAGCGCCAGCACCACCAGCACCGCACTGACTCCCTGGGCAAACACCGTTGCAATGGCAGCACCCGCTACGCCCATATGGAAAAAGACAACCAGGACTACGTCCAGCAGAATATTGATAAAGCAGCAGACAATCAGATAGTACAGCGGACGGCGGGAATCTCCGACCGCACGCAGGATACTGGAACCTACATTATAAATGAAGACAAAGATGATTCCGGCAAAATAGATGCGCAGATAGGTGGTGGACGGTGCGATGACCTCCTCGGTGGTGTTCATCCAACGAAGCATCATCGGAGACAGCCAAATTCCAATCACAGAGATGACCACGCTGCCCACCACCGAAAAGGCAAACGCAGTATGCAGCGCATTTTGCAATCCCTGCTTCTCCCTTGCGCCGTAATACTGGGAGATGACCACCGTTGCACCGGAAGAAAGTCCGACAAAAAAGCCGACAATCAGGTTGATGATCTGGCTGGTGGAGCCGCCCACCGCCGCCAATGCTTCGGTACCGACAAATCTTCCTACGACAACTGCGTCTGCCGTGTTGTAGATCTGCTGAAAAAAGGTGCCCAGCACAATCGGAAAAAAGAAAATCAGCAGCTGTTTCCAAATCACACCGTTGATGATCCGGTTCTCTTTGTTCTGCACATTTTCCATCTCGATTCCTCCTCCAAAAAGCTTTTTGCAAGACCCTGATCAGTCCTGCCTATAAATATATAGCATAATCGACCCTTGCTTGTCGAGAGAAAAACTTAAAATTTTTCTGATTAAAAAATCACAAAGCCCCTTTTTTCAAATTTAGAAAAAAGGGGCTTTGTCAACCTCAATAATTTCTGCGGTCATCCTCGGCTTTTGCCGCAGCGACCATCTTCATTTCGATCCACCGCTCTTTGGTAATCAGTACCTGTCTGGGCTTGCTGCCCTCAAACGGACCGATGATACCTTTTTCCTCCATCGCATCCATCAGGCGGGCTGCACGCGCATAGCCCAGTTTCAGCCTTCTTTGCAGCATGGAGGTGGATGCCTGCCCGGTTTCCACCACAATCTCAATCGCGCTGGGCAGCATCTCGTCCTCGTCCGAGAATCCGCCGCCCTCGTCCTTGCCACCCTTCTTCTTGTTGTCGGAAACGGCATGGCGGTCGATCTCCTGCAAAATCTGCTCGTCATAGGTCATCTTCTGACCGGACTGCTTGATAAATTCGATGATGCGCTCGACCTCCCCGTCGGTCACAAAGCAACCCTGAACGCGGGTCGGTTTGGAGGAACCGATGGGAGAAAAGAGCATATCGCCTCTGCCCAGCAGTTTTTCTGCACCGCTGGAATCGAGGATGGTGCGCGAGTCGATCTGAGAGGAAACCGCAAAGGCGATGCGGGAAGGGATGTTCGCCTTGATGACACCGGTGATGACGTCCACCGACGGACGCTGGGTAGCAATGACCAGGTGCATTCCTGCCGCACGCGCCATCTGTGCCAGACGGCAGATGGAATCCTCCACCTCGCCCGGCGCTGCCATCATCAGGTCGGCAAGCTCGTCGATGATGATGACAATCTGCGGCATCGGTTTAAGCCCGTTCTTCTCTGCCGCGCGGTTAAAGCCGGTCATATCCCGCACACTGTAATCCTTAAACAGCTGATAGCGGTTGAGCATCTCGTTGACCGCCCAGGACAGTGCGCCTGCTGCCTTTTTCGGGTCGGTGACCACCGGGATGAGCAGGTGTGGGATGCCGTTGTAGATGCCCAACTCCACCATCTTCGGGTCGATGAGCACCAGCTTTACCTCCTGCGGAGTGGAGTGGTAGAGCATACTGACAATCAGCGAATTGATGCAGACCGATTTACCGGAGCCGGTCGAGCCTGCAATCAGGGTGTGCGGCATCTTGGCAAGATCCGCTACGGTGACCTTTCCGGCAATATCTCTGCCAAGCGCCACCGCCAGCGGACTTTTTGCCTGCTGAAATTCCGGCGAGTCGATGATCTCCCGGATGGAAACGGTGCTGACCACCTTGTTGGGCACCTCGATGCCCACCGCAGGCTTGTTCGGGATGGGCGCCTCAATGCGGACTCCCGATGCGGCAAGGTTGAGGGCGATGTCATCGGCAAGGTTGGTAATCTTGCTGATTTTTACCCCTGCCGACGGCTGCAATTCATAGCGGGTGACCGCCGGTCCGCGTGCAATGTCGATGATGCGGGTCTGCACGCCGAAGCTTTGCAGGGTGGACACCAGCTTTTCAGCATTGGTGCGCAGCTCTTCCTGCAAATTGCTCTCGTTGGGTTTTTCAATCTCATTTAAAATCTCAATCGGCGGTTTGATGTACTCCGGCTCTTCCTCTTCCGGCTGCGGCGCATCGACCGAATGGGATGCGCCCTGCAAATCCATTCCCTGAGCCGCTATCCGGTCGGCAGATACCTGGATAATTTCATGCGGCTGCTCCCTGCGGCTGCCGGTCGGCGGCTCCGGCTCCAGATGGATGTTATCCGGGTGAAACGGTACCGGCTCCTCCTCTTCGACCATCGGCATTTCCTGCGGCTGGAAAAATACCGGCTCTTCCTCTTCGGCGATTGGCGTTTCCTGCGGTGCGGCTGGCTGGAAAATCTCATCCATCTCCGATTCCGTCGGTTCTTCCTGCACATGCTGTCCAAAGTGGAAGTTTTGCATCGAGATAAATCCATCAGCGATGTCCTCTTCCTCCAAAAGCGGCTGTTGCTCTGTCTGCTCCCAGGAAAATCCGGTCTGACAAGGGTCGCCCATCCTTTCTTCATGCAGGTGAGACGGGTGGTCCCAATCGGCAGAATCCACCACCGGTCGCACCCCTGCGTTTGGCATATTGGATTTTAGGGTGTGCAGCACTGCCTGGTCCTCCCGCGCATAACCGCTGCCGGCTGCCGGTGCGACCCGATTGATCAGGTCGTCCAAATACGGAGAGGAAAGCTGTGATTCCTGCTCGTCCACCGGTTCTTCCGGCGGATTCCAGAAGCTGTCGCTTTCCACCGACTGCTCCAGCTCCCATCGCTCGGCAGCAATCTGCTCGGCGCGCTGCTGTTCCTGCCGCTTTTGTTCGGCGCGTTCCAACTCCAGCTTTTCCCTCATGGCTGCCCTGCCTTTTTCGGTGTCCTCCTGTGCCTGGCGCAGCCGCTCCAGCTCCTCCTCTTTTTTGCGCTTGGCATTAAAAAAGCTGTCGGTTTGCAACCCGTCCTCCTGCTCGGCGCGCTTGCCTGAGCCTAACGGGATATTGATGTTAAAGCGAGGCTTGGTCGGCGCCTGCCCTTCCTCCATCATCTGCTCCTGGCGAAGCTGCCGCTGCTGATTGCGGATCTCCGAATGGGCGACATAGACCTCCTCCATCTTCTGCATCGGTTTTTTTGCCGACTGATACAGCCCGATCAGTGTCCCGCCGGTCAGTACCATCAGCACCACAAAAATCAGCAGGACCATCGTCACCTTGGCTCCGGTGGGACCAAACCAGTAGAGCAGCGGCAGACCGAACAGCCCCGAAACCGCTCCTCCTCCGTGTCCGTCCACGCCGTTTTGAAAGAGTGAGAGGAACTTTTCAATCAGGTTGCCGTTTGGGATGCCCGAGCCGAACACCTGGGTCGCTCCGCTGAGCAGGCAAATCAGCAGCATCGACTGCCATACCTTGTGCCCGACCAGACCGATAGGCTTGTCCAGCGCGGTCATGATGGAAACATAGAACAGCAGGGGAGCAATCAGATAGGCGCTCCATCCAAACATCCCCAGAAAGAAATTGTGAATCCAGTTCCAGACGTTCTGTCCCTCCACCAGTGTGGTCGCCATAATAAAGACTGCCACTGCAAAAACGACGATTGCCCAAAACTGCTGTCTGGAGTGCAGCTCGCGTTTTTTGCGCTCCCGTTCGGTCGCAGCCGCGCTCTTGCTTTTGGTGCGCGAGGATGTTTTTTTGGTTGCCATAGTCTGCCAAGCCTCCCTGTTGTCCATGTTTCTATCATAAAAAGTAATCTAAAAAAATCTGTTTTTTTGCGGCAGCTTCACCTGTTTTCCCGGGGAAAGCTCCTGCCGCAGAAAATCGTGCGGGTCGGTGGAAAGGATGCGTTCCACCAAAAGCTGTCCGTTTTGTATCCTGCCTTGCAGCGCTGCCGTTTCCGAAAGCAAAACAGTGGTCGGCTGCTCTGACTGCTCTGCCATCATCTGCTGCATCGCCCAAATTGGTGTCACCGAATGAAGGATCATCGTCTGCGCCCTCCTTTTTTGGGTCGGACCGCAGATTTTGCTCCCTTTTCTTTTTTCTCAATCATCCGGTACAGGCAGGAGATGGCTTCGCTCAGTCCTCCTAAATGGTCGATCAGTCCCGCCTGCACCGCCTTTTCTCCATCCAAAACGGTGCCGACGTCCATCACCAGCTCCCCGGTGTTCATCATCAGCCGACGAAAATCCTTCGAGGAGATGCCGGAGTTGTCGGTGACAAAGCGCACGATGCGTTCCTGCATCCGGTCAAAATAGGAAAGGGTCTGCGGGACGCCCAGCACCAGACCGTTCATCCGCACCGGATGCACCGTCATGGTGGCGGAAGGCGCGATGAAGGACTGCTTTGCGCTGCACGCCAGCGGCACACCGATGGAATGTCCGCCGCCCAGCACCAGCGACACGGTCGGCTTTTTCATGCCGGAAATCAGCTCGGCAATGGCAAGCCCCGCCTCGACATCTCCACCGACGGTGTTGAGAATAATCATCAGCCCTTCGATGGAAGGGTCCTGTTCGATGGCGACCAGCTGCGGAATGACGTGCTCATACTTGGTGGTCTTGTTCTGCGGCGGCAGGATATAGTGACCCTCGATCTGACCGACGATGGTCAGACAGTGGATGACGTGCTTGGCTGCGGTCATGGTGACCGAGCCGGACTGGATGATTTGGCTGGTTTGTTCCTCCAAATCCTCCGGCTGCTCCTGCGGCTGGTCGACCGGCAGTTCTTCACAGACCGGTTTCCTGCGATTGTTTTTCTTTTGATTGTGGCTCATGCGCACACCTCCATAGATTCGATTTCCTTCTCTAGTGTGCGCTGCTGTCGACCGGCTTATCCGTCCGGTTTTTCAGGATGCTCTCTTTATTATAAACGGATTTTTCAAACGAATCAACCAAAGCCGCTCGGATATTGTCGTCATTTTGTAAAAGAAAATCAAAAAGGTTTTGTCTGCCACAATCAATCCAGACAAAACCTTTTTGCGTCAGCTTATAAAACCTTGACCATCATCAGCTCTTTTAAGGAGCTTCCATCCTCCAGCCGGATGGCGTTGGGCTTTTCGCCTGTGCACACAAAACCCATCTTGTGGTAGAGCTCAATCGCCCGCTGGTTCCCTTCGATGACCTCCAGCTCCAGCCCGGTCTGGCTGCGGTTGTCGCCCGCGCGGGCGCAGCGGCGCAGCTCGTACTGCCCGCCGGACATGATGAGCAGGCGCGTGTTCGCGCGGCCAAGGATGCGGTCGAAGTACGCGGTCTGGATGTAGGTCTCGAGCATGATCTTTTCCTTGCCGGGCACGGCGCCGTTGGCCGTCGCGGCCAGCGCGTGCACCCATTGCCAGCGCGCGCGCACAGCGGCGTGCTGCTGCCGCCGCGTGTCGATGGCGGTGCGGGCCGCGCGGTTTTGCTCCAGGCGCGCATCACAGGTGCTG
>OLQA01003431.1_pt1 | contig 11279 bp, 4 predicted proteins | sample 1673151 | NCBI WGS metagenome assembly OLQA01 (sample SAMEA3136760, study PRJEB25190) | human gut metagenome | biome: human gut; feature: human-associated habitat; material: faeces | place: Austria | collected 2013 | reverse complement strand
GGCACAGATCATCAACCTGTTAAAGGAGCTGAGCATCTCCGCGGGAGGCTACGCCGACTACGTCGGCGGCATCGCGGGCTGCAACGGCAAAAACGGCGTTGTGACGTGGGATGAGAACGGCACCCCGACGCTGGGTGCCATCCTGTACGGCAACAACTACGTGGGCGGCGTGGCCGGTTATAACGATGAAAATGCGATAATCTCCAACACCTCCGGCCAGAACCTGACCATCAGCGGCCAGATCGTGGCGGCGGGCAAGGCTGTCGGCGGCATGATCGGCCTGAACTGCGCCTCCACGCTGCCCTCCGCCACTGTGAAGGTCAGCCGCGTGGCGGGGCAGCAGCTTGTCGGCGGCGTCATCGGCGCCAACCTGCCGGTGGGCGGCTTCACCGTGGCGGGCGACGGCGCGTTTATAACCGATGTGGCCTCGGGCCGCGTCGAGGCCGACGCCGTCGCGGGCGGCATCATCGGCTACAACCGTCTGCTGGCGGACAAGCCCGCAAACGTCACGCTGGAGGCGCTGCTGCCGAAGATTGACGAGAGCACCGGCGTGCTGACCGACAGCCCCGCCGTGAAAACGGCGGACTACGAGGTCATCCTTGCCAACTTCCAGAACGAGCTCAACCTGCAGGCCGACATCTACGTCGGCGGCATCGTCGGCGCAAACGACGCCAATACGAAGCTGACGATTCAAAATGCAGCCAACGGCGCAAAGCAGAACGCCCTGTCCGTCGGCGGCCTGAACCCGTCCAACAGAGCGTTTAAAGACGGCGTATCGCTGAACGCGCTGGCCGATGGCCGCTATGACTTTGGCCCCGTGCACGGCGCACTGGCGGGCGGTATCATCGGCTATGCCACACCCAACACAACGCTGGAAAACTGCACAAACTACGGCACAGTGGCTCACAAGTGCGCCGCGGGTGGCTTTGCGGGCTGGAACGAGGGCACGATCACCGGCGGCAGCATGGCGGCGTCCCTCGGCAACCGTGAAACCGGGTATACGTATCTGGGCGGCGTTGCGGGCGTCAACGGCGGTCTTATTCAGTCTGCCTACCCGGCGCAGGGCTGTGCCGTGCGCGGTGACAGCTATGTCGGCGGCATTGCGGGCGTCAACCTGGGCGGAAACGCTGCGGCAAGCACCCGTAAGGGCCTTATCATCTGCACAGAGAACAACAGCACTGGCACGGTGGAGGCCAACCAGTATGCGGGCGGCGTGGCCGGTGCCAACGTCGGCAGCATTTCGCTGTCCGGCCAGCTGCAAAGCAGTGTCACCGCCACCGGCTATGCGGGCGGCGTGGCCGGTATCAATACGACGTATAACGCCTATAAGGGCCGCATCTACGGCACTGAAAACGCCACCGACGCGGTCCTGGGCAGCGTCACTGCCGCCAACTACGCGGGCGGCGTGGCCGGTACGAACCGTGCCGAAATCACCCGTGTGGAAAACCATGACTCGGTGCGCGCCAGCACAAAATATGCGGGCGGTATTGCGGGCGAGAACGCCGCGGGCGGCACGATCAGCTATTGCAGCCATGCCCAGAATCAGGTCTACGCCACCAACGGCGAGGCGGGCGGCATCGCGGGCAATAATAATAAAGACGCACTGATTGAGAATGTGCAGGTCAGCGCCGCCGTCACCGCGGCCAACGGCACGGCGGGCGGCGTCACGGCCACGAACTTCGGCATCATCGGCCAGGAGACCGGGCTGGAAAACAGCAGCAGCGTAAGCAACTGCACGATCACCGGCACGTCGGAGAGCATCGGCGCCATTGCGGCGTACAACGGCAAGGACGCGACCATCCGCAATGTGAAGCTGGCGGAAAACGCCAACGTGCGGTTCAGCACCCCGGCGGTCACCATCGGCGGCCTTGCGGGCATGAACGAGGGCACCATCACCGGCTGTCAGGTCGAAAACGGCGCGCTGGCGCTGGACGACAGTCTGCGCGCGGGCACCAACACCGTCACGCTGGGCGGCGCGGTGGGTCGCACCACGAAGGACGGCACGGTCAGCAGCACCAACGTTCTGCTGGACCTTACACAAAATCTTGATAAATATACAAATTTGGGCGGCGTCGCAGGCCAGAACGACGGTACCCTGGAGCAGTGTATCTATTCCGGCACGATGGGCGGCAACGCGGGCGCGGATGGCCTTGTCTCCGTCGGTGCACGCAGCACCGGCAGCACGGTGGGCGGCATTGCCGGTCTGAACAACAACACAATCACCGGCTGTGAGGTCAAATACATCAAACTGCAGGTCAGCGGTATCAGCAACATCACCACGACCCAGACCGCAGACGAAAAGCTCGCCAGTGCCAGCCATGTGGGCGGCATTGCGGGCCGCAACAATGCCAAAATCACCAAGAGCTATGTCGCCACCGAGCGCAGCGGCAACGCGGGCAGCATCATCACGGCGCGTTACGGCTTTGTGGGCGGCGTCGCGGGCTCCAACAACGGCACTATCACGGGCAGCGGCAGCAAAAAAGCGCTGGTCAGCGACGACACAACAAAACTTGCCCTTGTTGCACAGGTTGAAAAATGGCTGGGTGCGGAAGATGCCAATGCCGACATCAACAGCATGGCGGCAGAGCTGACCACAGGCAAGACCTACGCGGGCCTCAAGGGCATTGACACTGTGACGGACAAGGGCTACACGAACATTTACAACAACACAGGTCTTGCCGCCAATGATCTGCTTGTCGCCCTGCGCGGCAGCAACAACAGCGAGACTGTCCGTGCCGAAGGTTATCTGGGCGGTCTGGCAGGCTTTAACTCTCTCCGCGGTACAATCGACACTTCCGCCACCGGCCAGTGGTTTGTCTATTCTGACAATGCGACAACGGCATCCACCGTCGGCGGTATTGTCGGCCAGAACGAATCCAACGTCACAGACAAAAGCGTGCTGGACACTGTGGTAAACTGTGCCGCTGTGCGCCGGTTTACGCGCGTGAAGAACAAGGATGATACAGACAATGACAACATTTACAAGGACGGCAGCCGTGTAGTTGTCCATGTGGGCGGTGTCATTGGCCAGCAGCAGAACCGCAGCGATGACCGGTGGTCTGTCAGCAAGGTAGTCAACTGCGGCAGTGTGTTCAACAGCCGCTCGGCCAATGTGGGCGGCGTGATCGCCTATTGGCTGGACTACGGCGGAACCGTGCAGAAATGCTTCAATTTTGGCAAAATCACAACAAACACGAACGACAAAAACAGCGGTTACGGTGCAGTCGGCGGTATTGTCGGCTTTATTGACCAGCCTATTTCCGGCGGCACTACAAATGTGCTTTCCTGCCGTAGCTACGGTCAGATTTGGTATAAATCAAACGGCGCAAATGACTGCGCGGGCATTATCGGTAAAATCGAGATGAAGAAGGTCACCGATATTATGACGCTGAACATCATCGACTGCGTCAATAGCGGTGCAATCAAGGCAGCGTCGCAGGCAGTCGGCATTCTGGCATGGATCGGCCCGTACGACAAGGGAAATATTGATTATGTTACAGTAAATATTGACCGCTGCCGAAACCTTAATACAGACTTTACGTGTAGCAGAAAAATCGGCATTGTTGGCAGCCGCGGTAATGGCTCTGGGTCGAATAAAGCAACCAATGTCACAAACTGCTTTGCGACGGTTGGTACAGATTGGTTCCCGATTGCCTATTTGCGCCTGAGTGGCGAGAATGTCACCGGCCACGGCAACTATTATATTGAAAATTCCTACGATGCAGGCAAGAGCTTCTTTAAGAATGATTCCCGTAAACTGACCACAGAAAAACCGAACAGTACAACAGGTAACTGGGAGAAAGCGGATAAGCAAGGAAGTGACAAGGCCTACAACGAGACAGATTGGAACTCGTCCTCGAAAAAAGTAAAAGCACACCGTCTGTACATAGGCTATAACGTCGATGACAAAACCTATCCTTATATTGCGTTCCTGCCCACTTTGGCAGACGATGGGAACGGCGCAGCGTACAGTCTGTGGTGGATTAGCGGTCGTACATCTGCGGGCTCGCCTGCCAAACCAAACTCTGCCTATATCAAGACCGACGGTAACAAAGCCTACATTTTCGATGATACCGGCGCGGGCCAAGATAACAATCCCGGCAAACAGAGAGCGACTGTGATGCTGCAATTCGGCGAAGCCGCGAACAGTACGAAATCGGACGTTGATATTACCGACATCACCGACGAGGTCATCCAGAATTACTATAAGTACGTGCTGGACAGCACCAAGCCCGCCCAGCCGGGGAAAATCTACGTCAAGGCCAGCCAGGTGCAGGACGCGGACAACAACGTCTATGGCCGCTACGAGGTTACGTGGGAAGCGACCGATACGGACGCCAGCCCCGCCTCCTATTACCGTGTGGAGATTTTGCCCTGCGATGCCGTAGGCAACATCACCGGGGTCGCCTACCTGACCGCGGACGTCTACCAGCGCAGCTATACCTTTGTGGCTGATAAAGCGTGGACGGGTAACTTCGTCGTGCGTGTAACGCCCTACAACACCAACGACGACCCGAAGCAGCCTGATAACCCCAACACCAGCGGCGTGCAGACCTTTATGCACGCCCTGCCGACACCGGAGATTGAGTTCCGGCTGGTCAAACGTGAGAACGGCGGCTTTGACTGGGAGGAGTGCCAGACGCCGGATGAAGCAGGGAGCGAATTCAATTATGAAGTTGTCGCGATGCTGAAAAACTACACCAAATACCCGACAGACGAGGCATGGACCGTCACGCTGACCGATGGAACGAATACTTATTATTTCAGCGGACAGAATGGCAAGCAGTACATCCGCCTGACCCAAAATTTGGAACGCACTTTGACGCTTACGGCGCTGGCAACCCCGGACAACAGCAGCAGTACAAAGTATCTGCGCTCGGCCCAGTACAAGTCAGAGACCTATCTCCCGTCCCAGAGGCGTGACCACAACGGCCCTAAGGGCAAGGACGAGGACGGTCTGCCGCTTGGCACGCTGAAACAGGACGGCAACACGGAGTTTGTGACCTACACCGGCCAGACAGCGGAGAGCTTTGAAGCAACCGTGAAGTTCAGCTTTACCCCAGTGGTCAAGAGCGACAGCAGCGAGCACGGCAGCCCGACCTACCGCGTCATGCTGCTGGCAAAATATCTGGGCAATGACGAAGTCAACGGCGTATCTTTGAACGGCCAGTACATCACGCTGGCCGCGCGGGAAAGCATTGTGACAGGGTCTCCCGTCACCTTCAACCTGAACAGCCTGCCGTCGGATGCCATGACGAACTACACCGACTTCCTCGTTGTCGCGGTGCCCGTCACCAGCGGCAAGGGCGATATGAAGTATCGCTGGGATGCCAAGGCAGACGAGGTGTCCGCAGCCATCGTCAGCCACGCGAACGAGACAAACGACACCAACAAAGAAATCTGGTGGAAGAACGGCTATGAGATCGTCCGCACGGGCGAGCACAGCTATACCTATGCCCATCTGACGCCGCTCTGCTTCTCCGACGTGAACCGCACCGATGACCCGAAATGGGCTGAACAGGCCACGGTGAAGACCCCGCAGATCATCTTCAAGCAGCTGAACCTGAATGTTCTGAAAGCCCCGACGCTGGCCGAAACCATTGAGGACGGCGTAGTGGATGACAAGAATCAGCTGACCTATACGTTCAAATGGACACAGGACGACATGCAGGCCACTGACGCAGCCCCCGCCTACCAGATCAAGCTCTACGGCCTGTTGACGGACAAGGACGGCAAGGTGACCGGTCAGGAGCAAATTGCGCTGAAGGACACCCTGACGCCGACACAAAATGGCAGCAGCTTTACCCTGCCTGTCAACGTGGATACCATGCTGGCCAACGGCAGCGACAGCTGGCGCTATGACAAGGTCCGGCTCGAGGTCACCCGCGTGGCGGCAGCCGACACCGATGAAATCGGCGCGTCCGCTGTGGCGGATTACAGCGTTAAGCAGCGCCTGCCCGGCATCAGCGCGCCGAGCTCCATCACCCGCGTCAACGGCGAGACCGACAACGCGGATGCCCTGCTTTACACGGTCAGCTGGTCGCCGTCCGACGACGAGCGCATTGACCACTATGACCTGTGCGTCGTCGATGCCGATGGCAAAACTGTGCTGACGCTGCCCACCACGGGCAACGTCGGCAGCCTGACGCTGGATCTGGAGCAGTATCAGGGCAAGGCATTGCGCTTCCGCGTCATTGCCCGCCGCAAGGCTGGTAGCAATTGCTTTGACGGCCCGGACGGCGCGTTGAGCCAGTCCGAGACCATCGTCAGCCGCGCCAAAGCACCTGTGGTTGAAAACGTCGCTTTTGACAACAACAGCCCGAATCAGGAGACGTTCCTGAACGACCTCAAGCTCAACATGACGCTGGACGCAGCCGCACAGGGCAATGTATACTTTACCGGCTATATCTTCAGCGATGTGGCCATCTATACAAAAATTGCCAAACTGGCCGAGGCTTGGCAGGGCGAAGGCACCGGACAGGCCAAGTATGAGGCCCAGCAGGAACTGACCAAAGCACTGGACGAGATGCTGAAAAGTCGCGCCGCCGAGCTGGTCATCCCGAAAGACAACCGCACGGTGGGCGGGAGCGCCAGCGTCAACGGCACCACCGCCAGCTATACCTTTGTGCCCGACGGCAACGGCTTTACGCTGACGCCCGACCACGCAAAACAATACCTGCTGCCCGCGGTGCGCGTTATGCCCACCGACGGCACGACAGCGTCGAACTGGTTCTACATCCTGCAGAAGGATACCGAAGCGGCACAGCTGCCGGCCATCACGCTGGACGCCCCCGTGGACGCTGCCGAACCGGAACGCGCACTTGGCAATGCCGTTTACGCGCAGGAGGTCAACCTGTACAACGACCCCGAGTTTGCCGTCGAGCGCGGTACGACTCCGCTGGAGCTGCGCCGCTTTACGGTGGAGTGGACCGCGGTGAACAAGTACACCCAGGCCGACGGCACGGTGCGCAACCTGACAGACAGCTATACCTTTACCGTCACGCCGCTGGACAAGGACAAAAAGCCCTACAGCATTACGGTGACGACCTACGACAGGGACGTGATGGGCGCAGACGGCACAGTCACGCATAAGCGCGGGGAAATCAAAACCGTCACCAAGACGATTGGCGATGAAAAAACCAACATCGCCCCGACCAACGACGTAAATGAGGCTGGCGAAGTCACCCGCATCTGGTACGACCTGAGCGTTGAGCCTGTCTACGACAAAGATAACAAGCTGACCGGCTGGAAATCGCAACCCTATAACGTCACCGGCACGGTGGAAAAGGACGGCGGTACGCTGTACTACCAGGCACAGACGGTTCCCATGCTGGAGCTGGTGCAGGAGGACGGCGCCGAGCCTGTTTACCGCATCACCCTGCCCGAGCTGCAGGAAAAGGTGCAGGACGACTCGCTCGCTCTGCAAAAGTTCACCGCAAGTGTGACGCTGCAGACGCTGGCGCACTCGGATAACAAAGGTAAGACCGTCAAATCCGGCATGGTCACGGTCACCGTCAACGGGACGAACACCGCCGATGCGACGGAGAATGCCCAGAGTATGGACTCCGCGGAGAGCGTCGCGCCCGCCGAGACTGCAGAAAGCACGGCGGCGGAAAGCGCCCCCGCAAGCGTGCCCCCGGTCCTGATGCGGGCCCGTGCGGCACTGCCCGTGGCGACCCCGGAGACCGCCGCTGCCCCGGATGAGACGGACGCGGCGGAAACCGCGCCCCCGGAACGGACGGAAACAAGCGACGCATCGTAATTTTATTTCAGGAAAGAAGGTGGCATTATGCACCGCAGGGCACGCAGCATTCTGCGCGGGGAGCAGGGGCTTTCGATGATACTGGTCCTCTGCATCGGCGCGCTGTTTGTGGCGCTGTCGGCAGCGCTGGTCTATGCGGCCTCCGTGCTGACGGCCAATGCCAACCGCCAGCTGCTGGAACAGGAAGCCTATCAGCTGGCAACCAGCTTTTCCGACGTGCTGGAAGGGGAGCTGAACAATAAGGACAGCAGCTTTGCCAAGTTTGTCAATGAGCAGTTCATGTTCTCCCAAAGCTACGGCAAGGACATCTATGATTTGGAATCCCAACCCAAGGAGTTCGCCTGGAAACCGAAAGGCAGCCAGCCTGATGGCGGGGCCGAGGCCATCACGGTAACACTGCGCCGCCGCCCGGGCGACGGTGCCGACAAGCTGAACCAGACGGCGAACAGCACCATTGCCACAGACCTGCGCAACCTGCTCGACACACTGGAGGGCGAAGACCGCAAGGGCATGGCAATCGTCGATTTACAGCTGGACATTACGGTGACAGTCACGAAAAACGGCGAGAGCTTTGCCTTCACGCGGACCTATGACCGCACGGTAAAGTACAGCAGCAGCAGCGACAAGTCAACAAGCAAGGTGTACTACACGGTAAATGGCGGAACAACGAAGTATTACCGTGAGAGTGACCTGACATTTGTTGCCGCCGGTAAAGATAAATTGGAAATCAAAGACGATAATATCAAAAGCAACCGCCTGACGTTCCACTGCGACACCAGCCAGCAGCCCGATTCCATCACCTACACCCGCGGTGCCAAACAGAGCACCGGCACAACACAGGAGTGACCCGCTATGAAACATACTTTACAAAATCAGCGCGGCGAGACCATTGTGGAAGTGCTGGTGTCGTTCCTGCTGCTTATGCTTTTCACGGCTATGTTTGTCGTCTCGCTGCGGTACGCCCGCGCCATGTCCCAAAAGGCCGAGTCGCTGCGGGAGACAGCCTATGCCTTCTGCGCCGGGCTGTACCCGGCCAATAACGCGGTCCCCAACTGGGTGAATGAGCGGGATGGGCTGGAGTTCTCCTTTGGCGATTATGGTGAATTTACGGTGAACGGCGTCGAGCTGGACAGCGTGGAGACAAGCGCAAAAGTTACGGAAAACGGCCAAGAAACGACGGAACAGCACAAGTTTTACCGCTACAGCAAGAGCACGGCAGAAGGGACGACCAACCCATGAAGCAGCGTTTGAAAAACCAGAACGGCACAACGCTGGTGGAGCTGATCGTCTGCATGGTGCTGCTGGCGATCTTTACGCTGGCGGCGGTCACGCTGATACAGCCCAGCGCACAGGCGTACATGGACATCCAGCAGCAGACCCGTGCGCAAAATCTGGCCGATGCGCTCATTGAGACGATCCGCGGCGAGGTGCTCGAGGCGAACGGCTATATCCGCTTCACCGACGGCGCGACGGACCCTGAAAATTTGGACAGCGTTTTTGCGTCCAAGGACGACTACAGCGAGGGCACGGCATTGGAATTCAGCGTCTACCCCAACCACATTGAGCTGATCGACAAGGACTGTGTGCCGCCGCTGACAAAGACAGACGGCACAGCACTGCTGACAGCGGAACAGGCCAATGCACTGAACGGCTACCTGCACATGCGCTTTTACCGCGATGAACTGAATGACACCGGGCGCTACGGCAACCCGCAGCACACAAAAAAGGACAAGGCCGAGGACGGTACTGAGACGACGGTCAAACTGCCCTACGTTGCCTACGGCTACACAACGGCCTATCCCCGGGATGCCTATATGGGGCTGTTCATCAGCGAACTGCATTTCTACGCCCGCAGCTGGACGCAGGACGGCGACGAAACCAAGACCCCGCGCATTACGGCTATGACGGTGGTGCTGACTGTGGCCAAGCGGGACGCCGACAACCAGATCGTGCCGCTGTGCACCCAAAAAGCCATTGTGCAGTTGCCCGGTGAGCCGGTCATCCTGTATGAACCCGGCACCTGGGACGGCAAGGCATCGTCGGAGTCGTGAGCGGTGCCCTCCGGGACGATTTTTGAAAAGTATATTACAATCCCGGCGGATGTACTGGACAAATTCAAATGGACTTGTTATACTTTAAAACATGAATACCTGTGTGCCGGACAAAATGCAGGAACGTCATGGGCATCAGAGCAGAGAGGATGACTAGGATGGCAACAATTGAAATCAAAATGCTGGGCGGCTTTGAGATCCGTGTGAACGGCAAGCCCGTGCTGGCACAGCTGGCGCAGTCCCGCAAGGCAACGGCGCTGGTGCAGTATCTCGTTTTGCGGCGCGGGGAGCGCGTCTCCCACAAGGTACTGACCGATACCCTGTGGGCAGGGGAGCGGTCCACCAACCCGGACATGGCCCTGCGCGCCATCTTGCATCGCTTCCGCCTTATGATCGACGCGGAGGGTCTGGATGAGATGAAGGACTGCATCGTGACCAGCCGCGGCTACTACCAGTGGAACCCCCATCTGGACTGCAGCGTGGATGTGTTTGAGGTCAACGACCTGTCGGAGCTGGCCCGCAAGGAGAGCGACGCCGAGAAGCGCAGCCGCATTTATGAACAGATCGTCAACCTGTATGACGGACGCCTGCTGCCGCAGTCTGCGTCCGAGCCGTGGGTCGAAAGCGTCAGCGTGCGTCTGCACGGGCAGTACCGCACAGCCATTTTAAACCTGCTGGAGCTCTGCAAAAAATGGGGCGAGAGCACCCGCATCGTTACGCTGTGTACCCGTGCGCTGGAGCTGGACCCCTACGAGGAGCGCCTTTATCTGGAAAAGATCGTCGCGCTGGAGACGCTGGGCCGCCACGAGGAGGCGGAGGATCTGGCACGCCGCGGCAGCGCCATGGGCTGCCTGCATCATGCCATTGAGCCGGGCCGCGCAGGCTCTGCCTACCGCCAGATGCGCCAGGCAGACCGCAATATGGAGAGCGAGGTCTCCAAGCTGATCTCTGCTCTGCCGGATACCGAGGACACGGGGGCCTGCATCTGCGACTTTGAGACGTTCAAGGAAATTTACCGCGTACAGCGCGGCGTGCAGGTCCGCTACGGTCTGCAGGTATTCCTGGCGATCCTGACCGTGGCTCCCAGCCAGAACACCGATGCTGCCGAGACCGCTCTGATGGTGGAGCAGCTGGGCGATCTGATCCGCACGAATCTGCGCCAGTGCGATGTGGCCGCCCGCTACACCGATATGCAGTATGTTGTTATGCTGAGCGGCAGCACCGCCGAGAGCGGCACCGGCCCGCTGGAGCGAATCAAGGCCGCGTTCTACCGTATCCCTGCCCATGGCCGCTACCTGTTGAGCTATAGCCTCTATGTTCCCGAGGCCAAGGCCGACAGCGGGCGCACCCGCCGCCGCAAAAAGACGGCGAAGAAGGAAAAATAAGTGAGCCGTTAAGCCGTACAGTGAAAGCTGTGCGGCTTTTTTGCTGCACGGACCGGCAAAGAAGCGATTGGTAGGGGCGGG
>OLQA01003428.1_pt1 | contig 11286 bp, 7 predicted proteins | sample 1673151 | NCBI WGS metagenome assembly OLQA01 (sample SAMEA3136760, study PRJEB25190) | human gut metagenome | biome: human gut; feature: human-associated habitat; material: faeces | place: Austria | collected 2013 | reverse complement strand
GCTTTGGCAGGGAGCCGGGTCTTTCTCTGCAAAAAGAGACAGAGCGCTCACGATGCGCTCTGTCTCTCTATATAAAATGTATATCCTGCGGAAGTAAGTGGGGAGCGGTTACTGCTCCTCGTCTCGCAGAAAGTCTTTGTACAGCATACTGGGCTGGACTCCGGTGTTGTTCTGGTATTTGCCGGACTCGTATTTCTCATAGTCGCCCAGGATGGTGTGGTAATAGATCTGGCAGATCTCTACGTTGGGGTAGATGACGATGGGGTGGATGCAGAACATCTCCAGCGTCCAATACCCGGCAAAGCCCACGTCACCAAACCCGGCCGTCACATGGATGAACAGACCCAACCGGCCCACAGAGGAGCGGCCCTCCAGCATGGGGACGAATCGATCCGTCTTGGTGTACTCCACCGTGCGGCCCAGATAGAGCTTGTTGGCCTCCAGCAGCAGTCCGCTTTCGGGGATAGTCAGGTGCTTGACGGGGTTTTGGGCTTTCATGTCCAGGGTGTCGGTGTCGTAGACCAGCAGCTCATTGGAAAGGCGCAGGTTGTAGCTGTTGGGATTGAGCTGGGACGGGCGAAAGGGCTCGATGATAATGTCTTTGCCCAGGTTCTTTTTGATCTCCTCGCCGGACAGCAGCATGGGGGTCCCTCCTTCTCTCAAATTTTCGTGGAAGTGTCTCTATAATAATATATGAGGTATCTTGATGGGGGCAGGGGAGCGGTCAGCCGGACTGCTTCGCGGCGGCGCGGTTCAGCTCCCCGAACTGAAGGCAGATGCCTTTGATGCAGGTTTGCAGGGCTTTCCGCAGGTGGCCGTGATAGGTCTGGTTCAGCAGCTCCACCAGCGGCTCCGGCCCCCGGTGCAGGTCGTAGCCGGTGAGCAGCTCCCGGATGAAGCGGCGGCCCAATTCCGTGGCCATGGTGCAGTCTGCGTCCTGGATGATCCCTCCGGGCATCTCCGCCGTGACCACCAGGACCAGGTGGGAATAGAGCTTCTGGGCGGTGGTGTTGTCGGGCAGCTTGGCGTAGCCGGATAGAAAAACCTTGGGCAAGAGGACCCCCTCCAAAACGATAGGATAGTGCCAAACGAACCCGATTGACAAAGAGATGATTTCACCTGCAACCAGATATTCAGCACATTTTAATGTACCACATGTCGGTAGGGATGTCAACAAGACAAAAAATTAGCCTAAACTTCCTGAAAAAGACAGAAAAGATGACTGTTGCAACAAATTAGCCTCTGCAAACTCGTAAAAAAGTGGCGAAAAAATACAAAAAACCAGCGAAAACCTGTTGACATTCTGTTTTTCAAGTAGGATAATAAGGACGGATTTAAGGAACTCTGCAAAGCAGAATTTTAAGGATGTGAATTTAGTATGCAGCCAAACAATCTTGCAAAAGAAATCCGGAAGCTGCTTCCGGGTACCGACTGCACCGGCCACGGCGGATGTGGATTTGTCTCTTGTGACAAATGCGCCGAAGCCATCGCCAAGGGCGGTTCGGTGAACCTATGTCCCGCCTGTACCGACGAGGACATCATCGCCATTGCCGCGCTGACCGGCGGGGAAGCCCTGCCTGCCAAGCACGAGGCAGCCTTCATCAAGTGCACCGGCTGTGCCGCCGGCAAGTCCCGGCTGAAGGTCTACGCTTCCTGCGAAGAGGCCGTGAAGAGCGGTTTCCTGGCAGGAGAATGTACGTATGGGTGTGTCGGCTCCGGCTCCTGCGTGGATGCCTGCACCTTCGGTGCGCTCACCATTGAGCACGGCAACGTGCACCTGGATAAGTCCAAGTGCAACGGCTGCGGCGCCTGCGCCGATGTCTGCCCCCAGAAGCTGGTCCACATGGTCCCCGACGATGCCTCCAACTTCGTGCCCTGCTCCAACCAGGACGAGGAGGACGTTGCCCTGCGTCTGTGCGGCCACAGCTGTATCGGCTGCGGCGACTGCGCCGAGGCATGTCCCGAAGAGGCCATCTCCATCGTGGACAACTGCGCCGTCATCGACTATGAGAAGTGCGTGGGCTGCGTGGCCTGCACCGTCTCCTGCCGCAAGAAGATCATCGAGGATACCTACCATGATCTGACCAAGCTCAAGTCCACCGTTGCTTTCGTCCGCTGCCGCGGCGGCTGGCACAACCACGAGGTCTATGCCCAGGCCGGTGCCACCAACTGCCACGAGGCCGTGAAGATGGCCCTGGACGGCCACTGCAACTTCGGCTGCGCCGGCTTCGGCGACTGCGTCCAGGCCTGCCGCTTCGACGCCATCGAGATCGTCAACGGCACCGCCAAGGTCGATCCCGACAAGTGCGTGGGCTGCACCGCCTGCGTCCACGTCTGCCCCAAGGAGCTGCCCGTCATCGTGCCTTACAAGGGCGCCAAGCTGGTTCCCTGCGCCTCCCAGGATGATCCTGAGGTCCGCAAGCAGCTGTGCTGGGTCGGCTGCATCGGCTGCGGCGACTGCGCTGCCAACTGCCCTGACGGCCTGATCCACATGGAGAACGGCCGTGCCGTCATCGAGCCTGAGCGCTGCGAAGACTGTAACATCTGCTCCTATGTCTGCCCCAACGGCGTGATCAGCGCACGGGAGATGCCGGAGTTCACCTATGTTCAGGTTCGTGCCATGGCAGCACAGAAAGGAGGCGCGGCAAAATGAAAAAAGTGAAAGACACCAGACCCTTTAAGAGTATGGACGCGAACACCGCCGCCGGCCACGTCGCCTATGCTTTTACTGAGGTAGCCGCTATTTACCCCATCACCCCCTCTTCCCCCATGGCAGAGCACGTGGACGAATGGGCCAACCAAGATAGAAGAAACATCTTCGGCAACCGCGTGAACATCGTGGAGATGGAATCTGAGGCCGGCGCTGCCGGTGCCGTCCATGGCTCCCTGTCTACCGGTGCCCTGACCACCACCTTCACCGCCTCTCAGGGCCTGATGCTGATGATCCCCAACCTGTATAAGATCGCTGGCGAGGGCCTGCCCGGCGTGTTCCACGTCGCAGCCCGTACCCTGACCACCCACGCCCTGTCCATCTTCGGTGACCATCAGGACGTGATGGCCTGCCGCGGCACCGGTATGGCAATGCTGGCCTCCGGCACCCCCCAGGAGGTCATGGACCTGGCTCCTGTTTCCCACCTGTCCGCCATCGAGGGCAGCATGGGCTTCATCAACTTCTTCGACGGCTTCCGTACCTCCCACGAGATCCAGAAGCTGCGTACCTGGGACTATGAGACCCTGAAGGGCATGGTCAACTGGGATGCCGTGGATAAGTTCCACGCCGAGGCCAACCTGCCCCACCACCCCTATCACCGCGGCTCCAACGAGCCCCCCGAAACCTTCTTCCAGCACCGCGAGGCTTCCAACCTGACCTATGACAAGCTGGTCGACATCGTGGTCGGCAACATGAACAAGGTCAACGAGGCCATCGGCACCAACTACAAGCCCTTCAACTACTACGGTGCGCCCGACGCCACCGACGTGGTCGTGGCTATGGGTTCCGTCTGCGGCACCCTGGAGGAAGTCGTGGACGTGATGACCACCAAGGGCGCCAAGGTCGGCGTGCTGGAGGTCCACCTGTATCGTCCCTTCTCCGCCAAGCACATGCTCTCTGAGCTGCCCAAGTCCGTCCAGCGCATCGCTGTTCTGGACCGCACCAAGGAGCCCGGTGCATTCGGTGAGCCTCTGTATCTGGACGTTGCCGCTGTGCTGGACGACGCCGGCATGAAGGATATCCGCGTCATCGGCGGCCGGTATGGCCTGTCCTCCAAGGACACCACCCCCGCTGACATGTACTCCGTGTTCCAGCACCTGGCCAAGGGCGGCCACAACCACTTCACCGTGAGCATCGTGGACGACGTGACCCACCTGTCCATCGAGAAGTGTGAGTTCGAGCTGCCCCACGATCCCACCCAGGCTTCCGTTAAGTTCTGGGGCATCGGTTCTGACGGTCTGGTCGGCGCTTCCAAGAACACCTCCAAGATCATCGGCGACCACACCGACAAGTATGTTCAGGCATACTTCCAGTATGACTCCAAGAAGTCCGGCGGCCTGACCATCAGCCACCTGCGCTTTGGTGACAAGCCCATCCGTTCTTCTTACTATGTCGGCGCTGCTGACTGTGTGGTCGTGGGTAACCCCGCCTACATCGGCAAGTATGACATGGTCCGCGACGTCAAGCCCGGCGGTATCTTCATGATCAACTGCGACTGGGAAGGCGAAGAGCTGGAAGCCCGTCTGCCCGCCGACATCAAGCGTGCCATCGCCAAGAAGAAGATCAAGCTCTACACCGTCGATGCCGTGAACATCGCCCGCAGCATTGGCCTGAAGGGCCGGATCAACACCATCATCCAGTCCGCTTACTTCAAGCTGGCTGATCTGATCCCCGCTGAGGATGCCATCGAGTACATGAAGCAGGGTATCATCAACGACTACGCCGCTAAGGGCCAGAACATCGTTGACATGAACGTGGCCGCCGTCATGGCCGGCCAGACCGCTGCCAAGGAAGTCAAGGTCCCCGCAAGCTGGGCCGACGCTGTGGACGGCGAGAAGCCTGAGCTGAAGCTCAACACCGTGAACGCAGAGCAGGATGCTTACGTCCGCAACATCCTCATTCCCACCAACAACCTGGAAGGCGACGCCCTGCCTGTCTCCGCCTTCCTGCCCTATGCCACCGGTAAAGTTCCCTCCGGTACCGCTGCCTTCGAGAAGCGCGGCATCGCCGTGGACATCCCCGTCTGGCACGCCGAGAACTGCACCCAGTGTAACTGGTGCTCCACCGTCTGCCCCCACGCTGTCATCCGTCCTTACATTCTGAAGGAAGAGGATGCTGAGGGCCTGACCACGGTGGACTGCAAGACCGCTCCCGGCAAGAAGTTCTTCATCGGCGTCTCCGCTGAGGACTGCACCGGCTGCGGCTCCTGCGTGGAGATGTGCCCCGCCCGCGGCAAGGCTCTGTCTATGGAGCGCTCCGCTGGCCGTATGTTCCAGGATCAGGAGAACTTCGAGTACGCCAAGAAGAAGGGCGTGCAGCAGGGCTCTGACAAGACCGTCAAGGAAGCCCAGTTCCTGCGTCCCTATCTGGAGTATTCCGGCGCTTGCCCCGGCTGCGGCGAGACGCCTTATGCCAAGATGGTCACCCAGCTCTTCGGCGACCACGCCATCATCGCCAACGCCACCGGCTGCTCCTCCATCTGGGGTGCTTCCGTGCCCAGCATGCCTTACGTCGTGGACGAGAACGGCCGCGGCCCCGCTTGGGCAAACTCCCTGTTCGAGGACAACGCTGAGTTCGGTTACGGCATGTCCGTGAGTATGCGCACCCGCCGCACCGCCCTGCGCAACACCGTGGAGCGTCTGGCAAAGAACCCCGCCTTCGCTGGCACTGCCGGCGCTTGGCTGGAAAAGATGAACACCCCCGAGGCAAACCACCTGGGCGAGTATCTGGTCGCCCTGTGCAAGGTCTATGCCGACAACGAGGATGCTCAGTATATCATCAAGAACGCTGACCTGCTGCCTCGTCCCTCCATGTGGATCTTCGGCGGCGACGGTTGGGCTTACGACATCGGTTACGGCGGCCTGGACCACATCCTGGCTTCCCGCGAGAACTTCAACGTTCTGGTCTTCGATACCGAGGTCTACTCCAACACCGGCGGTCAGTCCTCCAAGGCTACCCCCACCGGCGCTGTGGCCCAGTTCGCCGCCGGCGGCAAGCCCACCCCCAAGAAGCGTCTGGCTGAGATCGCCATGACCAGCGGTCACGTCTATGTGGCTCAGGTCGCCATCGGCGCCAACCCCGCCCAGACCCTGAAGGCCCTGCGCGAGGCCGAGAGCTACGACGGTCCTTCCCTGATCATCGCCTATGCTCCCTGTATCAACCACGGTCTGAAGGCCGGTATGAACCGCTCCATGGTGGAGATGAAGAAGGCCGTCCGCGCTGGTTATTGGAACCTGATGCGTTTCGATCCTCGTCTGGCCGAGGCTGGCAAGAACCCCCTGCAGATCGACAGCGCAAAGCCCAATGAGGATTACCAGAGCTTCCTGAAGGGCGAGGTCCGTTACGCCTCCCTGACCATGAAGAACCCTGCTCACGCAGCCATGCTGTATGAGGAGTCTGAGAAGAGCGCAAAGGACCGCTATGACAGCCTGATCCAGAAGCGGAATAGTCTGGAGCCGAAGGAGGGACTGGCGAAATGATTAACAACGTAAGAGAAAGAAATCCCATGCCTGAGCAGCCCCGCGAGGTCCGTTGCTCCAACTTCGACGAAGTGGCACTGGGTTATACCGAGGCCGACGCCATCCGCGAGGCCATGCGGTGCCTGAACTGCCGCAAGCAGCCCTGCGCCGCCGGCTGCCCCATCCATCAGCGCATCCCTGAGTTCATCGCCAAGGTCGCTGAGGGTGATTTTGAGGCCGCCTATGACATCATCACCGTGAGAAGCACCATGCCTTCCATCTGCGGCCGTGTCTGCCCCCAGGAGCAGCAGTGCGAAAAGAACTGCGCCCATGCGGTGCGCGGTGAGGCCGTGGGCATCGGCCGCCTGGAGCGCTTCGTCGCTGACTGGCACGCAGCCCGCCACGGCGTGGACGCCCCCGTCGTGGAGAAGAAGGGCAAGAAGGTCGCCGTCATCGGTTCCGGCCCTGCCGGCATCGCCTGCGCCGGGGACCTGGCTCTGCTGGGTTATGACGTGACCGTGTTCGAGAAGTTGTCCTATGTGGGCGGCATCCTGACCTACGGCATCCCCCAGTTCGTCCTGCCCAACAGCGTGGTGGACCGGGAGATCGAGACCCTGAAGGCCCGCGGTGTGGAGATCTGCACCGGCAGCGCCATCGACAAGGACAAGAGCGTGGACGACCTGTTCGCCGCTGGCTATGACGCCATCTTCGTCGGCAACGGCGCCGATGTGCCCCAGACCCCCCGTGGCCTGGACACCTCCCTGGAGGGTGTGTGGTCTGCCAACGACTACCTGACCGAGGTCAACCTCAACGGTGCCAACCTGCCCGCAAGCATCAAGAACGCCAAGCGCGTCCTGGTGGTCGGCGGCGGTAACGTGGCCGTGGACGCAGTCCGCTGCGCCCGCCGTCTGGGTGCGGAGACCATCATGGTCTACCGCCGTACCATCGCCGAGGCTCCTGCCCGCCGCGATGAGATCGCCCACACCTACGAGGAAGACATCGAGATCCGCGAGCTGACCAACCCTGTGGAGTGCTACAGCAAGAACGGCGTCCTGACCGGCGTCCGCTGTGAGAAGATGCTCCTGGGTGATCCTGACGAGTCCGGCCGTCGCCGTCCCGTCAGCACCGGTGAGTTCATCGATGTGGAGTGCGACAACCTGGTCATCGCCACCGGTACCTCCTACAGCGAGGACGTGGTGGACACCACCAAGGGCATCGACAAGGATCAGTGGGGTGGTATCGCCACCGATGAGAACGGCAAGACCAGCCGTCCCGGCGTGTTCGCCGGCGGCGACGCTGTCACCGGCCCGCAGACCGTGGTCAAGGCCATGGGTGCCGGCAAGAAAGCTGCTGTGAGCATCGACGCTTACCTGTCTGCGAAATAAGAAGCATACTGATTCACCATCTATAACGGCAAGGCCGGGGAGACGTTTGACGTCCCCCGGCCTTGTCGTTGCCGCCGTTTTGGGGCGAGCGCGCAGGAAATTCCCTCTTGACTCTCCCACGGTGTCAGGGCGTATGCTGGGTATGAGCTCAAATCCAACGGATCCGGAAGGAGAACATCATGCTGAAGATCGGAGAGTTTTCCAAGCTATCTAGGGTGAGTATCCGGATGCTCCGCCGCTACAACGAGGTGGGCCTGTTGCTTCCGGCAGAGACAGACCCCATAACGGGCTACCGCTATTACAGCGAGGACCAGCTTCCCGCCGCCGGACGCATCACAGCCCTGCGGGACATGGGCTTTGGACTGGCGGCCATCGAGCAGCTTTTGGCCACCTGGGAGGAGCCTGTGGCCCTGGAAGCGATCTTGGACGCCAAGCAAGCCCAGTTGCAAGAGGAGGCGGCCTTGGCCCAGCGTCGCCTCCGGGCTTTGGAGACCCTCCGACAGCGCCTGCGAAAGGAAGATAACGCCATGGATTACACCGTGAATCTGAAAACCTTACCCCAGCGTCAGGCCGCTTGCCTGCGTATGACCATCCCGACCTATGAGCGGGAAGAGATCCTGTGGCAGATTCTGATGGAAGAGACAGCCCACTTGAACCTCCAGCCTGACGAGCCCTGCTATTGCAGTGTGACCTTCCACGACGGGGAGTTCAAAGAACGGGACGTAGACCTGGAAGCTCAGAAGACAGTCCGGGGGCAGTATCCCGACACGGAACACGTTCAGTTCAAGCAGCTCCCGCCGGTGACGTTTGCCTCGACCGTCTACCAGGGACCCTACGAAAAGATCGGGGAGGCCAACGCGGCTGTGGCAGCATGGGTGCGGGATAATGGCTACACCTATGACGGCCCAGCTTTTAACATTTATCACATCAGCCCCCACGAGACGAAGGACCCGGAGCAATTTGTCACGGAGGTCTGCTATCCCGTGAAGAAAGCAGACGCTTAAAAACAAAACGGTCGGGGAAAAAGTTGGAGATGCCAGTGGCTCGGAGCTTTCCGGTTTTTACTGACCATTGTCTTGACAGGGCAGAATTCTTTTTGTACCATGGTTCTAAAAAGAACTCTAAGAAATCAATGAAAAGGAGGGCCGGTCCCATGGCCCGCTATCGCACGGATATGAACAGCATTTATATCTCGCCCCGCGCCCAGGAGGCACTGGACCCCATCGCCCAGTGCCCCCTCACCACCGTTGTGGCTCCCATGGGTTACGGCAAGACCACCGCCGTCCAGTGGTTTCTGGACCGCCGGCGGGAGGCGGGAGACCAGGTGGTGCGGGTGAGCATCTATTCCAATGATCTACCGCTCTTCTGGCGCAGCTTTCAGGCGGCCTGGCGGGGCACGCCCCTGGCCGGGCAGCTGGACCCCATGGCCTTTCCTGTCGGGGACACGGCCCTGGGCCTGCTGTCAGAGCGTCTGCTGGATCTGCTGGACGGGGCGGGGGACTACTACCTCTTCCTGGACGACTACCACCTGATGAAGGACGACCAGGTCACGGCCCTGCTCCTGGCTCTGGCCCGTCTGCCGGGAGCGCCGCTCCATCTCATCGTGGCGTCGCGGGATCAGGTCTTGTCTCCCAGCCAGGCCCTTCGCCTGGGCCGGGACCTGCACCAGATCACCGCCGGGGACCTGGCTTTGAACCAGGAGGAGGTCTCGGCTTACAGCCGCCGGTGCGGCGTGGCGCTGCCGCCCGCTGACCTGGCCCACCTGGCCCAGACCAGCGAGGGGTGGTTTTCCGCTGTCTATCTGAATCTCAAGGCCTACCAGGCACACGGGACGTTGCTGACCAGCGGGCACGACATCTACGAGATGCTCAACGAGGCCATGCTGGACCCACTGCCCCAGGAGCGGGTGGATTTCCTGGCCCGCATGAGCCTGGCCGACGAGTTCACTGCCGAGCAGGCGGCCTTTGTCACAGGCCTGGCGGAGAGCCGGGAGCTGATGCGGGCGCTCACGGAGAGCAACGCCTTTCTCCGCCGCCTGCCCGACGGCCAGAACTACCGCCTGCACCACATGATGAAGGAGTGCCTGGGCCGGCGCTTCCGGGAATATCCTTCGGAAGAACGGCGCCTCGTCCACTGCCGGCACGGAGCCTGGTATGAGCGGCAGGGGGAATATCTGCGGGCGTTCCACTTTTATTTGCAGGCCGGAGACGATGCCTCTGTCCTGCGCCTGATCGACGTGGACACCGGCCTGCAAATGGCGGGCCTGGCCCCGCAGAAGCTGCTGTCCTGGCTGGCCCAATGTCGGGAAGAGGCGCTGCTGACCGCCCCCAGAAGTCTGCTGGTCTTGATGCGCCGCCTGTTCTCCCTGGGGGCCATTCCTCAGATGCTGACGCTGAAAGACCTGCTCCCCCGTGCCTTGGAGCAGAGTGACTTGCCCGAACGGGAAAAACAAAATCTCCGGGGCGAGTGCGACCTGATCCTCAGCTTCCTGGGTTACAATGACATCGCCGCCATGAGCGTGCGCCACCAGAGCGCCTGCCGCCAGATGGACCGCCCCGCCATTTCCATCCATAAGAACGGGGCCTGGACCTTCGGCTCCCCCTCGGTCCTGATGATGTTCCACCGGACGCCGGGGGAGATGGGGCAGGAGCTGGAAACCATGCTGCGCTCCATGCCCTATTACTATCAGGTGACCGATGGCCACGGCATGGGGGCCGAGCGAGTCATGGAGGCAGAGGTCGCCTATGGTCAGGGGCGCTTTGTGGACGCCGTCATTGCCCTGGCCCAGGCCCGCAGCGTCGCGGCGGCGGAGGGGCAGCGCTATATGCTCCTCTGCTGTGACTTCCTCTCCCTGCGCCTGGCCCTGACGGGGGCCACGGAGTTTGAAGAGGACTGGTACCGCAAGCGCCGGGCCGAGTGGGTCCCGGCCCTGGACCCGGTCCTGCTCATGGCGCTGGACGGCTGCCGGGCCTATCTCCGGGCCTTGCTGGGCCTGCCGGAGGAGCTGCCCGGCTGGCTGGCGGGGGATAGCCTGGAGGGGGCGAATCTGCTCCGGCCTGCCCGCCCCATGTTTGAGGTGATCCTGAACCAAGTGCTGCTGGCGCGGGGGGAGTACGCCAAGGTCCTGGGGCGGCTGCCCCAATGCCTGGCGCAGTGCAGCACCTACCCCTACGCCCTGGGGACCTTACATCTGCTGCTCCAGCAGGCCGGGGCCTACGATGCCCTGGGTAAAGGGAACGAGGCCTACGAGGCCCTGCGTCAGGCCGCCGAGCTGGCGGCCCCGGACCGGTTCTGGATGCCCTTTGTGGAGAACACGCCGCATCTGAAAAACCTGGTGCCCCACCTGCCCGCCCAGTGGCGGGGGGAGATCCAACGGCTGACGGAGCCTTACGAGGCCACCTGTGCGTCCCTCCTCCGCCACCACCGCCGCCCGGCACCTTTGGCCGGGCTGTCGGAGACGGAGTATCAGATTTGTCTGGCCATTGCCGAGCGACGATCCAACCGGGAGATCGGCCAGGCTCTGTTCCTCAGCGAGGGGACCGTGAAGCAATATGTCAATCAGATTTACACCAAGCTCCACCTGACCGGGGCCGCCAGAGACAAACGGCGGCTGCTGGGGGAGCTGGTCAGCCGGAAAAACTAACCAGAGGTTACTATCTTTCCAAAACATCCCACCGTACACTGAGCTTGTACGGTGGGATGTTTCTATCCCGCCCCATCAGGAAAAAGAGGA
>OLQA01003427.1_pt1 | contig 11287 bp, 10 predicted proteins | sample 1673151 | NCBI WGS metagenome assembly OLQA01 (sample SAMEA3136760, study PRJEB25190) | human gut metagenome | biome: human gut; feature: human-associated habitat; material: faeces | place: Austria | collected 2013 | reverse complement strand
GATGCTTGAAAATCCACAGAAGCTGAGAGAAATGGTAGAAAAATCCGGAGCACATTCCACAGATCTTCAGTCACCGGAAACAGTGGAGCATCTGTGTGGCAAATGTCATACTTACGCGAAGTGTTGGTCAGAGTGTGCGGATAAACTCTGGAGCGAGCATCCGCGTGAGGCGAAAGGCTATCAGAATTATAAACAGAAATAAATAATGGACTTGGTATTTCATGGAGGAGTGAAATACTGAATCTGATATTTTAGGCACAGGTTCCGTCTTGTTTAGAACACGGAATCTGTGTTATAATAATTCACAGATTATGTTGTGAAGGAAGAGATAATCATGGAACGCAAGGGCGAGATGACAAAAGCGCTTCTAGGGCAGAAATTCAAAGAACTGGTCGTGAAGAAATCTTTTGATAAGATTACGATTAAGATGATCACGGATGAAGCAGGGGTAATACGCCCGACATTCTACAATTACTTCCGGGATAAATATGAAGTAATGGAATGGCTTTTGTGGGAAGATGTATTTAGCAGTGCAACGGAACTTGTGAAGATGAATATGGCAAGGTCTGCATTGGAGATGATATTTAAAAAGATTGCTGTGGATAAAGAATATTATGCACGGGTATTTGAAGTGAAGGGGCAGAATTCCTTTGAAGATATGCTATATCACAACATTTGTAATCTGGTGCGTGTAGTCGTGGAGCGTAATCCGATACATATCAAAGAAGGAGAAATCATAAGCAAAGAGACATTTTTGCAGTATGAGGCTATGACCCTGGTCAATGGGATCAAGTATTGGATCTCAAAGCACAGGAATGAGATATCGGCAGAAGAAGCGGTAAAGTTTTATGAATTTTTAGTCAGTCATTCACTGATCGATATTATTGGACAGGACACTATGGACAAGGTAATTAATTAACGGAGAAAAAATGAGCCGGAAGGCTTGGCTTCGGGACTTACCTTGTCTTTTTTATATGGAAATGTTATACTTTTTATTCACAGAAAGGTGGAGCAGATATATGAATAAATATGACGTAATTATTATAGGTGCAGGGCCTTCCGGTATTTTCTGTGCTTATGAATTAATGAGACAGAAACCGGATATGAAAGTGTTAATGATTGAGAAGGGACGCTCTATCGAGAAGCGTCAGTGCCCGAAACGCACGACAAAGGTCTGTGTAGGTTGTAAGCCATGCTCTATCACAACAGGATTTGCGGGAGCAGGCGCATTTTCCGATGGAAAGCTATCTCTGTCACCAGATGTAGGGGGAACTTTGCCGGAGATCCTTGGCTATGAGAAGGCGGAAGAACTGATCAAAGAAGCAGACAATATATATCTGAAATTCGGGGCAGATGAGAAGGTCTATGGAATTGACGATTACGATGCTATCGAGAGGATCCGGGCGAAAGCAATTCGTGCCAATCTCAAACTGATCGAATGTCCGATCCGCCATCTTGGAACTGAGGAAGGATATAAGATTTACACAAGACTGCAGGAACATTTGCTGGCTTCAGGTGTAGAGATCAAGTTCATGACTATGGTACAGGATATCATAATCGAGGATGGTGTGGCAAAGGGGGTCGTCACAGACAAAGAGGAAACTTACTATGCGGATGAAATCGTATCAGGTATCGGACGAGAAGGCTCAAGCTGGTTTGAAGGAATCTGTAAAAATCATGGTATTAAAACACAGAATGGTACTGTTGATGTAGGTGTCCGGGTAGAAGTCCGCGATGAGATCATGAAGGAACTCAATGAGAAGCTTTACGAGGCAAAACTTGTATACTATACACCAACATTTGACGATAAGGTACGCGTATTCTGCACGAACCCTTCCGGAGAAGTGGCAACAGAGTACTACGATAACGGACTTGCAGTTGTCAATGGTCATGCTTATAAGTCAAAAGACATGAAGACAAAGAATACGAATTTTGCACTCCTTGTATCTAAGAATTTTACGGAGCCTTTTAAGTCACCAATCGAATATGGTAAGCATATAGCCCAGCTTGGAAATATGTTAAGCGATGGCAAAATCCTGCTTCAGCGTTATGGTGATTTCAGAAGAGGACGAAGAACAACTGCAGAAAGATTACAGAGAAACAATATTACACCGACATTGAAAGATGCTGTGCCTGGAGATTTATCACTGGTATTCCCGCATCGTATCATGGTCGCGATAGATGAGATGATTAAGGCACTCGATAAAGTAACACCCGGAATTGCATCGGATGAGACTTTGCTTTACGGCGTGGAAGTAAAATTTTATTCGAATAAAGTCGTAGTGAACGATAAATTTGAGACAAATATCAAGAATCTGCGCGTCATGGGAGACGGAGCATCTATCACAAGAGGACTTCAGCAGGCATCTGCAAATGGTATCTGCGTGGCAAGGGAAATCTGCAAAAAGATGAACGTATAAGGTAAAGCAGGAAAATATACCAAAAGGTTGTCGAATAAAGAATAAAACAGTATAATAAGAAAAGATACTGTATTTGTCTGAACCAAAGAAGTTCAAAAAATCTGTTCATTTATGAGAAAATATATACAGATTATGAATTTCCAATTTAGACAGATAAGATTAAAAAGTAATTGGGAGATAAGAAAAATGGGTAAATATTTTGGAACAGACGGTTTTCGTGGAGAGGCAAATGTAGTTTTAACAGTAGAGCACGCATTTAAAGTGGGACGTTTTCTTGGCTGGTATTACGGACAGGATCACAAAGCAAAGGTTGTAATCGGAAAAGATACAAGACGTAGCAGCTATATGTTTGAGTACGCGCTCGTTGCCGGACTGACTGCATCAGGAGCGAATGCATATCTTCTTCACGTAACAACAACACCGAGTGTTTCTTATGTGACAAGAACAGAAAACTTTGACTGTGGAATTATGATTTCTGCAAGCCATAATCCATTCTATGATAACGGAATTAAAGTGATCAATGGAAAAGGACACAAGCTGGAGGCAGAGGTAGAAGCTAAGATTGAAGCATATATCGATGGAGAGATTGACGAACTGCCGTTGGCAAAAAAAGAAGATATTGGTCGTACCGTTGATTACGCAGCAGGAAGAAACCGTTACATCGGATATCTGATTTCACTTGCAACAAGATCATTTGAGGATATGAAAATCGGACTTGACTGTTCTAACGGTAGTGCGTTTATGATTGCCAAGAGTGTCTATGATGCACTTGGAGCAAAGACTTATGTAATCAACTGTGAGCCGGACGGAACGAACATCAATACCAATTGTGGATCTACTCACATTGAAGTCCTGCAGCAGTATGTAAAAGAGAATCATCTGGATGTAGGATTCGCTTATGACGGAGATGCTGACAGATGCATTGCTGTCGATGAGAAAGGAAATGTAATCGACGGAGATTTGATCCTTTATGTTTGCGGAAAATATCTCATGGAGAATGGACGCCTGAATGGTGACACCATCGTTACAACTGTAATGTCAAACCTGGGACTTTATAAAGCATGTGACAAGATTGGCATGAAGTATGAAAAGACGGCAGTCGGAGATAAATATGTCTATGAAAATATGTGCAAGAATAACTTTTCTCTTGGAGGAGAGCAGTCCGGACATATTATTTTCAGCAAACATGCAACAACAGGTGATGGAATCCTGACTTCACTTATGATCATGGAAGTAATTCTGGAGAAGAAAATGAGCCTTTCCAGATTGGCAGAGCCTGTAAAGATCTATCCACAGCTTCTTCAGAATGTCCGTGTGGCAGATAAGAAGACAGCACGCGAGAATCCGGAGGTTATAAAGGCAGTTGACAATGTAGCAGCAGAACTTGGCGATGAGGGACGTATCCTTGTCCGCGAGAGTGGAACAGAACCTGTAATCCGTGTCATGGTAGAAGCTGCAACAGATGAACTGTGTGCAAAATATGTGGCACAGGTAGTCGATGTTATGAAAGCAGAAGGATTGGCAGTAGAGTAAAACATATTTTTCGGCAGGGCATACATGATTTGCAGGACAATGGATTTATGCCAACAAAATGAAGTGTGGGCGATTTAAAGAAATCAATTTGCAGTAAGACTCAGGAGGAAAAATAAATCAGGTCATAAAGAGAGGGGGAGCGGTATGAAAAAAATAGATTTCCCGGTCGGAATATCAGATTTTTCGAAGATACGAGAAAATGAATACTATTATATCGATAAAACGGGACTGATCTGTGAAGTATTGAAGAACCCTGGAACAGAAGTGACACTGATTACACGTCCGAGACGTTTTGGAAAGACCCTTGGAATGAGTATGCTGGCTGAATTTTTCGATATAGAAAAAGACAGCAGAAAAATATTTCAAGGGTTGGAAATTTCCAATCATGAGAAATTGTGTCATGCATGGCAGAACCAGCGGCCGACTGTATTTCTCACATTTAAAAATGTAGATGGTTTAAGTTTTGACAGTGCTTATGGACAATTGAAATATGAAATTGGACGATTATATGAAGAATATGCATATCTTTTAGATGGCGAACATATAAGCGACAATGAGCGGCAGATATATGAGAGAATAAGAAAACAGGCAGCAGGAGAAGTGGAAGTGACAAGGTCATTACAGCTGCTCCTTCAGCTCATGAACAAATATTATGGGAAACAGGCAATTCTTTTATTAGATGAGTATGATGTTCCTTTGGCAAAAGCAAGCAGTCATGGGTATTATGAACAGATGCTGGAAGTTATCAAAGCGATGATGACGACCGCATTAAAAGATAATGCAGCACTTTGTTTTTCAATTGTGACTGGCTGCCTTCGAATCTCCAAAGAAAGCATTTTTACAGGAACAAATAACTTTGTTCTGGATACAATTACAGATGCAAGATTGGATGAATATTTCGGATTTACGCAGAAAGACGTTGATAAAATCTTAAGCGATGCAGGAGTTACAGAATATGCCGGACAGGTGAAAGAATGGTATGACGGTTATCATTTTGGCGAATGTGATGTATATTGTCCATGGGATGTAATGAATTATTTTCAGGAGCTTCAACATAATCCGGATGCAAAACCGGCAAGTTACTGGAAGAATACAAGTGATAATGCAGTAATCCGATCATTTATTGATCATGCAGGAAGCAATATCACAGAAAAGTTTGAAACACTTCTTGGCGGTGGAAGTATTGTTCAGAAGGTGGATGAAGGAATCACATATGATTATTTGAACTCATCAGAGGAGAATCTTTGGAGTCTTTTATATCTGACTGGATATCTGACAAAAGCAAAAGATGATGAATACAGTGGTACATTGCCAGAAGAAACATACGCACTCAAGATTCCAAATGTAGAAATCAGGGAGATATTTGAGACGACCATAAAAAGATGGTTTGAGGACAGTGCAAAAATCTGGGATAGAAAACATCTGTTTGATGCGGTGTGGGAAGGAGATAGCGAAGAAATCACTCTGGAAATGAGCAAACTTCTCCGAAAGACAATCAGTTATCATGATTACAGAGAAGATTTTTATCATGCATTTCTCGCAGGCATATTTGCCGGAGCCGGTTATATGGTGGAATCGAATAAAGAGCACGGCGAAGGACGCAGTGATGTTGTGGTCTATGATTCAATGAATGCCAGAGTTGCAATATTTGAAGCAAAGTATTCAAAAAGTCGTGAAGAAATGGAGTGGGATTGCAACCGGGCAATCGAGCAGATTAATAAAAAAATGTATGCGTCAGAATATGAAGATGATTATGATGAAATCTTGTGCTATGGAATTTCATTTTTCAAAAAAAGATGCTTTGTAAAAAAGAAATAAAAATGAAAAATCCCCGATATACCTAACAGTATATCAGGGATTTTTGTACTAATAAATTATTCAAAGATTGTAGATGCTTCTGATTTAAGATTATCTAAAGCCTGATCAGGAGTGATATCACGTGCCTGAATTAATTCTGAATATACAGAACGAACAGCACTGTTCCACTCGGATGTGTACATTGACATTGCTGGAGCGGAAGCATCTTTTACCTGCTCATAGGAGATTTTGTAACCTTCGTTTTTCTCGTCAGCCCAGAAATTTTTCAGGGTATCTGTTTCTACAGAAGAGTAGGTTGTAGGAAGTACACCTGTCTTAATATGATTCTGAGCTACTTGCTCATCGCTCATAAGGAATTTGACAAATTCCCATGCGGCAGCAATTTCCTGTTGGCTGTGATCTTTTCCAATAATTCCGATAGAACCTCCGCCTAAAGGAGCTGAATATCCGCCATAGCCAACTGTGTAAGACATACCAAGATTAATTCCAGCAGCCTGAGCTTTTTCAGAAATAGAAGTTGCACGGTTTGAACTGGAAACGAAAGCACCAAGTTTTCCATTATAAAAATCTTCCTGCATAGCTGAACTTGCATTTTCAAGTGCAGGAATTTCGCACCATCCTTCTTCTGTCCAGTTATACCAATCTGTTAAGAACTGTTTCATAGAACCGTCATCCAGACAGCTGGCGCCTTTACCATCAGCATCCATGAATCCAACATCATTTAAAGACTCTAACAGGTAATGTTGATAATATGTAGGTTCGATTGTATATCCAACACCTTTGACTTCGCCGTTTGAATTGTCATAAATTTTCTTCGCATATTCATTTAATTCTTCCAGTGAAGTAGGAGCTTGATTTAATCCTGCATTAGCATAAAGATCTTTATTGTAATAAAGAATTGCAGTACCTCTTGTGTAAGGCATAGTTACAACTTGTTTGTCATAGTACACATAGTCTGTAAGTTCTTTTACGACATTGTCCATATCGAAGTTATCTCTTTCGATATATGGAGTCATATCGGCAAGAACGCCTTCTGATGCGAAAAGAGGAATTCCGTTACATGATAAATCAGCCAATACTGGTGAATCGCCAGCAGCGATTGCAGTTGTCAGAGCTGCCTGAACATCATCAAGATAACCTTGTCCAACTTCTTCTACAGTGATACCATATTTATTTGTTTTGTTGAATTCGTCAATGGATTCTTTTAACCATGCATAATCAGTGTCGGATGTCCGGTCGTGCCAAAAACTGATTGTGATAGGGTCTTTTACGGTATCAACAGTTGCCTCTTTTTCCTCCTTTTTTGAAGAATCTTTGCTGCTGTCACTTTTGCTTCCTCCACATGCGGTCAGAGAGAAGACCATTGTAAGCGTCAGCAATGCTGCGATTACTCTTCTTTTCATTTTCTTTTTCTCCTTTTTTTTTATTTTTCTAAAATACATTTCTGTATTTTAAAATCTTGAATATTATTTAATTCCTTTATAACCAAATGAAGACATAATTTGTTTGTTTAAAACGATAAATATTATAAAAATCGGTAAAACCAAAAGTGTATTTGCAGCCATCAGCACAGGCCATTGAAGTCCCTGGTTTGCATCTTGCAGACGTTGCATTGCCAAAGTCATAGGACGTACTTTGTCGTCATTTGTCATTACTAATGGCCAGAAGTAAGAGTTCCAGGTACTTATAAAACTAAATAGTTCAGCCATAATTACACTGCCTTTTGTCATAGGAAGTACAATTTTAAACAATGTTTTGAATTCTCCGGCATTATCCATTCTTGCAGATTCTAACAGATCTTCAGGAACTTGCATGAATGCCTGCCGCATGAGAAAGATTCCATAAGCGTTGGCAGCAAAAGGTAATATTTGCGGCCAAAGGGTATTCAGTAGTTGAACCTTGGAAAACATAATGTAAACAGGGATAAACGTTATTTGAAGTGGAATCATAAATGCAACCATAACAAGAGCCCACATTGCTTTTTTACCTTTAAAATCATATCTGGCAAAGCCATAAGCAGCCGGAATATTGATGAAGGCCTGTAATATGACAACTGCCGTGGAAACCAGAATAGAATTTTTAAAATAATGTATAATATCTATTTTTTGACATACGGATATAAAAGCCTGCCAGGAAAAATTATGTGGCCATAATGTGGGAGGAAATGCAATAGATTCCTGATAACTTTTAAATGCAGTTGTTACCATCCAGTAAAATGGAAATGCAAAACAAATAAATAATGCAAATTTTAATAATGTAGAAATGATGTTTCCGATACGTTTTTTTAATTGATACATAAAGTCCACTCTTTCTATTTTATTGATAGTAAATGCGTTTGTTAAGTACTTTAAAATACAAATAAGTTAATATCATCATTATGATTAGTAAAACAGTACCAGCAGCAGAGGCATACCCTACTTTAGCGTTCATTTGGAATGCATAGCGATAAATATATGTTACAAGTACATCTGTAGAATTACCTGGACCGCCGTTGGTCATAACACGTACAACGTCAAATACTTTGAAAGAACTAATTGTAATCGTAATAAGTAAAAAGAAAAGCTGTGGCGATATCATAGGCAAAGTTATCTTAATAAATTTCCTAAGCGGAGGTGTTCTGTCTAATTCAGCAGCTTCTAAAATATCACGGGGAACCGTTTTTATTGAAGCTAGTACAATAATCAGATAGTAGCCCAGACTTTTCCATACTGCTACAGCAGCTACACAAAAAATTGCCATATCCGAATCGTTTAACCAGCGAAGAGGGGAAAGCTTTAATGCATTTAAGAGAGCATTGAAAACGCCGCTGTCGCTGTCATACATCCATGACCATATGTATGCACATGAGACCATAGAAATTAAATATGGTGTAAACATACTTTTTTGTAAAAATCGATTAATCCAATTATCTTTTTCCAGCCAAAGAGCAAGAAGTATTGCCAATAAAAGTGAAAAAATAAGTACTGTTAATGTATAAACTCCAGTGTTACGCAAAGCCTGAATAAAATCTGTTTTAATGAAAAAAAGTATTTTGTAATTTTTGAGTCCGACAAATTCTTTTGTACCAATCAAGTTATAATTAAAAAAACTTAAATAGACTAGATTGACAAGAGGATAAAATACAAAAATCAACATCAAAATCATTGCTGGTGATACCATCAAATAACCAGTGAGAGAACGTTTTTTATCATAATTATTTTTATTCAATTTGCGTTTCCTCCATCTTCAAGTATTCGGGAATATTTTCAGGAGCAGTTACACGATTGCCGTCGCTATCGAAAAAATATAAATTGTCAGTACTTACTGCAAAAAGAATATTCTCACCTACTTTGTGATTAAAATCTGTACTTTTCATCATAACAGTATGATTGCCTGTTTGAATCTGATAATGAACTTCAGAACCGAGCATTTCTCTTGTGAGAATAGTTCCCTTTTTCCAATATTGTTCAAAATTTGCAGCATCTTTGGAAATAAAGTAAGCTTTCTCTGGTCTGAATCCATAGCAGCCATTATGCAGAGGCAATATATTAGTAGCAGGAGTTCCGATAAATTGCGCAGTGAAAACATTAGCAGGATTGTTATAAATTTCTTCAGGGGTATCTTGTTGCATGATTTTTCCATGATTTAGCAAAACAATATAATCAGCCATAGCCATGGATTCAATTTGGTCATGTGTTACATAAATGAAAGTTGTTTTTAATTTATTATGTAATTGTATGAGTTCACTTCGCATAGAGGCTCGTAACTTAGCGTCTAAGTTTGATAACGGCTCATCCATGAGAAATACTTGAGGTTCTTTTACCATTGCTCTTGCAAGTGCAACGCGTTGTCGCTGACCACCAGAAAGTTGAGATGGTTTTCGGTCAAGATAGTCTGTAAGATCTACACGCTTAGCTACAGCTTCTACACGTTTTTTTCGTTCAGCTTTCGGGATTTTATTGTTTTTTAAACAAAATTCAATATTTTCACGAACAGACATTGTCGGATAAAGAGCATAACTTTGAAAAACCATTGCAATATCTCTTTCGCCGGGAGGAACATTTTTTAAGTCTTTTCCATTCATGTAAACAGTTCCGGAACTTTCAGGACCGATTCCGGCAATCATGCGGAGTAAAGTTGTTTTGCCACAACCGGAGGGACCAAGTAAAACTGTAAATTTTCCATCTGGAAGAGTTAAATTCATATTTTCGATTACAGTTGTTTTGCCAAAAGATTTAGATACGTTTTCAAATTTTATTTCTGCCATTGGTTATTCTCCTGTCTGCTAAAATATTATTTTAGAAGTTTGCTTAAAAAATCTGCAACACCATCTTCAATATTGCTTTTAATAGTTGCTGTGGCGATAGCCTTTAGTTTAGAGCTGGCATTTGCAACAGCGTATGATTCATCACAAGCCTGAAAGAGTGAAATGTCATTCCAACTATCACCAAAACCTGTAATATATTCATAAGATCCATAATTACGTAAGAATTGGACTGCAGAATATTTGGTAGCCTGTGAACTTGTGATTTCCAGGCACCAACAGTTTTGCCGATAAACATCTTTATAAAAATCACAGATGATATTTGAATCATGTTTCAAAGTATCATACATAAACTGTAGTTTTTGACTGGAAGAATCCATGTAAAGCGCATACAAAAGAGTCTCTTCATCTTTTTGCTCTAGATTGGAATGTATCAAAGTTAAATCTGATGTCTTCAGGTATGTTTGCAATAGCAGTGTAGGGGAAACGGTAATAATCCCACTTAATTGATTGTTTTGTGTTAGGATATATCCACCTCGTAAGTTCGTTTTTTGCTCAGTGTCAAGTATACCTTGAAAACTGGTTTTACAGATTGGAACTGTTGATAAACATTCTTGATTTTCTATATCGTATATTGCTGCACCATTCATTAAAATAACTGGCAGTTTTAATGGAATATTTTGTACAATGGACTGATTATCAGGATATAGCCAGTGTCCAGACTGCGTTTTTGCTTCATAAAGAAACAATGAGAGAAAATTACAGTCTTACAGGAATCATAGAAAGTCTAAGCGAATTAGAAGAAAAGAATAGAAATATAAAAGTTGACAAAGCAATTACTAAAGCACAAACGGAGATATGGGATACAAAAGAGGACGATGTGTATCAGGAAAGTACACACACATATGACACAGAGGAACATGACTGGATCACAAGGCAGGAGATGGGCAGTAAAATTATGAAAGAGACGGACAATCTCTGGAATCCTGTAAAGAAATTTTTAAAGAAAAAGTTTCTTTACATATTACAATTTGAAGTAAAAACAGATATAATAGGAAGAAGCGGATAAAACAGATCCGAAATATATATTTTTACGAAACAACGGTACAGATACAGAAACCGAAATCGGATAAAATTCCATAAGCATATCGGGGGTCTTTTTTAAAAAATCAGGCAATGAAAGGAAAAGGAAATGAGCAGCATAAATCCACACGTCGGGAAAATGATCCGAAAATACCGAAAAGCAGCAAATCTGACACTGCAGCAGCTGGCA
>OLQA01003426.1_pt1 | contig 11292 bp, 10 predicted proteins | sample 1673151 | NCBI WGS metagenome assembly OLQA01 (sample SAMEA3136760, study PRJEB25190) | human gut metagenome | biome: human gut; feature: human-associated habitat; material: faeces | place: Austria | collected 2013 | reverse complement strand
GAATGCATGATTTCTGTGCAGCGCGAAGCGTATTACTATGAAGATACTGAACAGTTACCTTAAATCAAAAATAAGGTATACGGGGGAGCATAACTGCTATATGCCCGTATACCTTTTCATTTAATATGCACTCACTTATAAAAAATCCCCGAAATTATCCACATCCAAACCAGATTTGTATTCCAAAAATTGTGGACGACCGTGGATATCCGCTAAACGCCTTACTTATTTCTCCTCATCCTCGAAATAATCGTCATAATCATCATCAAAATCTTCCTCGAAGTCTTCAAGATAATCCGGTGCGAAGAAGCGATATACTGCAAATGCAATTCCTGCAACAGCAGCTACAGCGCCAATGATAGCCAGTACCCAGAGGACTGTATTCTTCTGCTTCTCATCTTCTTTTTTCTTAAGTAATGATAATAATTCCTCGAGCTTATCCATTTTAATGTTCATGTGATACCATCCTCTCTTTCAAAGTACTCATTAGGTTTATTTATTATACCACTTTTGCAATTATTTTACCATAGTTAATATATTAATTTTAAATTTTTCCAAACCCAATTTCCAATCAAATTTTCTTCAGCTTGGCAAAGCTTGCGAACATCTTCTTCACACCAACCTTATCAAACTCTACTGTAACCTCATAATCACGGCCGCCTTCCACGATTTCCTTCACAATTCCAACGCCAAATTTAATATGGCGTACCGTATCTCCCACCTCATAATCCAGCGAATTAGCTTTTGTTACTTTAAATTCTCTTGGCTTATAATTTCTGCCCTGGAGAATCTCTTTCATCTTGGAGTATTTCGCCGGTGTTGGGATTAGTTCCTCCACTTTCGGCTTCTTCTCCTGAATAGTGTGGCCCAGATCTACCAGTTCTCTTGGAATCTCTCTCACAAACCTGGAAACCCTGTTATACTGAGTCTCTCCACGGATCATCCTCTGCTGGGCGCAAGTCAAAGTAAGGTCTTTCATTGCACGGGTAATTCCCACGTAACAAAGTCTTCTCTCTTCTTCCATCTCCCCGTCATCGCCATAGCTGATGGTCATATGACTAGGGAAAATGCCGTCTTCCATTCCTACCATAAACACCTTCGGAAACTCCAGACCCTTGGCACTATGTAAAGTCATAAGGAGCACATAATCCTGATCCGGATCTACAGTATCAATATCTGCTACCAGAGCCACCTCTTCCAGAAAGCCTGAAAGCGTAGCCGACTGATTCTGCTCCTCCATAGCCTCCTGATAAGCTACAGTCTTGGAAATCAACTCATCAATATTCTCAATTCTTGCTCTCGATTCTTCTGTATCCTCAGCTTCCAGCTCTGCCACATAACCTGTGGAATCAATTACCTCCTGCAGGATTTCCTCCACAGTCATCACATCTGCCTTGCTTTTCAGCATCTGTATAAAAGTTACAAAGCCATCGATCTTTGACAAGCTTCTTCCAATAGAAGGAACCTCTTCAGCCACGCGCAATGCCTCATACAGACTGATTCCCATATTGTCCGCATAATCCTGAACACGTCCAAGTGTCGTTGCACCGATTCCACGCTTTGGCACATTTATGATTCTCTGCACAGCAAGATCATCTCTGGCATTATTAATCGTTTTCAGATAACAGAGAAGATCCTTGATTTCCTTACGTGCATAGAAATTAACGCCTCCTACCAGTTTATATGGAATATTGGCTGCAATAAATTTCTCCTCGAAAATACGGGACTGGGCATTGGTACGATAAAGAATAGCGCAATCACGGTAGTTCCCAAGACCGTTTCTTTTTAACTTGCCGATTTCCCCTGCCACATACTCTGCTTCCTCATAAGCATTCAAAAACTGGCGAAAATGCACCTTGCTGCCTTCTTCGTTCTCTGTCCACAGGGTTTTTGCCTTACGTTCTGTATTATTCGCGATCACCTGGTTCGCTGCATTCAGGATATTCCTTGTAGAGCGGTAGTTCTGCTCCAGACGGATTACCCTGGCATCTGGAAAAACATGCTCAAATCCAAGAATATTTCCAATATTAGCCCCACGGAATTTATAAATGGACTGGTCATCATCACCTACCACACAAAGATTCTGATACCGCTGGGCCAGAAGACTGATAAACTTAAACTGTGCAGTATTGGTATCCTGATACTCATCCACCATAATGTATTTAAACCGCTCCTGATAGTACTCTAGCACTGCACCGCATTTTTCAAAAAGCTCCACCGTCTTTACGATCAGATCATCAAAGTCCAGTGCATTATTCTTGCGAAGAGCAGCCTGGTATTCACGGTAAACAGAAGCCACTTTCTTCATATTGTAATCTCCGGCAGCTTTCATCTCCATATCATCTGGTGTAAGCAGCTCGTCCTTGGCATGGGAAATCTGGGCAAGAAGGGAACGCTCTTTATAAATCTTGGTGTCAATGTTCATCTTCCTGCACACATCTTTCATAAGAGACTTCTGGTCATCTGTATCATAGATTGTAAAATTCGTGTCATATCCCAGATTATCAATATGTCTCCGAAGGATTCTTACGCAGGCTGAGTGGAAAGTAGACACCCAGATACTCTCAGAACCAAAGCCCACCAGCTTATCCACACGCTCTCTCATCTCCTGAGCAGCCTTATTGGTAAAAGTAATAGCCAGAATATTCCACGGATTTACTCCCTTTTCATCCATCAGATAGGCAATCCTGTGTGTCAGCACTCTTGTCTTGCCGGAACCAGCTCCCGCCAGGATCAGGACTGGTCCCTCTGTCTGTGCTACCGCCTCGCGCTGAGGGGGATTTAATGTATCATATATGCTCATTTATGTTCTCCTTTTTTCGCTAACGCATGTTTGAAAAAAGCTTTCTGCAGGATGTGCGCCACAATTTGTAGGAGCTTCCGCCCTGATGAGGGCGTCACAGCGGACTGCGACAACTGAATTCGGACGAAATATACCGTCAAATGGGGCATGCAGATTGCGGGAATGATTTTTCAAATAGTTAAATCTCATTATACATGAAATCCTTATCTCCCACAACCCCGAACGTGCAGAAAATCCAAACATAGATTCGGGTTGGTTACTGTTTACCAGTAACATTCCGTGAGGTGTTTTTTGTAAACAAAGTTCTGGTTTTTTTCTGTTTTTCACAAGATCTGAAAAAAACAGTTTACAAGTAGTTTTAAAAACTATATAATAAGGAGCAGAGGTGATAAAAATGACAGCTGATGATAAATCCATATTAAAGAGCATTCTGGAGCACATTTCCGGAATGGATTATATAAAACCAGAAGATCTTCCAAACATCGACCTGTACATGGATCAGGTCACCACGTTTATGGAGGATCAGCTTGCGTCCACAAAGCGTCACGATGATGACAAGATCCTGACAAAGACCATGATCAATAACTACGCCAAGAATAACCTGCTCCCTTCCCCTGAGAAGAAGCGCTATTCCAAAGATCATCTGCTCATGCTGATCTTCATTTATTATTTTAAGAATATTCTGTCCATCACAGACATCCAGAAGCTTCTCGGTCCCATCACAGCGAAATACTTTAAAGGTGAGCCAGGCAAGGACATGACCTATGTATATAATGAAGTTTTTGGAATGGAGAACCGCAAGATTGACCAGTTGATCAAGAATCTTCTGAAGGATTACCGTTTCTCCAGCGCCACTTTCCAGGATGCAGATGAGGAAGATCAGGAATTTCTGAAGCGATTCAGTTTTATCTGTCTCATGAGCTTTGATGTCTACATTAAGAAGATGATCATTGAGAAAATGATCGATGACATTTCCCCATCTGAGCCCAGGGACAAACATAAGAAGAATAAAGACAAATAACAGTACAAAACCCGCGAAATTATCTCATAGCACAATTTCGCGGGTTTTCTTTCGTATATTTTATTCTATTTCGGATTCAGATCCTCTGACGCTTATTCGTCCTTCTGATCCAGAGAACGGTTCTGCTCTTTTTTCTCTTCCATTCTCTTAAATACCATATCATAACCGTCATTGCCATAATTCAGAGAACGGTTTACACGGCTGATCGTGGCTGTGGAAGCACCGGTCTTCTCAGAAATGTCAAGGTAAGTTCTCTTATCCATCAACATCTTGGCCACTTCAAATCTCTGAGATAAAGAAAGAAGTTCGTTAATGGTACACACATCCTCAAAGAAAGTGTAGCACTCTTCCTTATCCTTCAGACAAAGTATGGCCTCAAAAAGATGGTCAACTGCCTCAGTTCTGATATTTTTACTCATTTCGCTACTCCTTTTTCTATATTTAATGTTTATTATTCTCTTTTCAATGATTACTATTTTAACACTCTGACGTGTGATAAGCAAGGACTTTCTATAAATATTTTTGTGAAGATTATATAGTTTTTATGTTCTTTTTTATTTTCAAATTGCTTTTTTTTCACAGATTCGTTATACTATGTGATAAGCTCATTAATGCTATATACAAAATAGAAAAGAGGAATTTTTGAATGGATCGTTTTTTCAACATGGATAACAAATTTTTCACCTTCATGAGCAGGGTGGCAGATCTTATCATTCTGAATCTGCTTTGCATTGTCTGCTGCATTCCGGTGGTGACCATTGGACCTTCCATTGCCGCCATGTTCTACGTCACTTTGAAAATGGTTCGTAATGAAGAGTCTTATATCGTCCGCGGATTTTTTAAATCCTTTAAACAGAATCTGAAACAGGGTATTGTGATCAATCTGATCATGCTTGCGGCTGCCCTTTTGCTGTACTTTGACATTAGCATCTGCCGCAGCACACCTGGCACCATCGGTAAGGTTCTTATGGTATTATTTATGATGATCCTGGTCGTTTACCTGATGATCTTCCTATACATCTACCCGGTTCTTGCGAAATTTTACAATACCATCAAGAATACTTTTACCAACGCATTTTTGATGTCCATCCGCCATCTTCCATATACAGCACTTATGATCCTTGTCACTGCTGCCCCGGTTCTTGTATTTTTTATTCCAAGTGCCCAGGTACAGTCCATGGTCATCCTGCTGCTGGTGCTCATTGGATTTTCCGGAATTGCATACATCAATTCCCATTTCTTTGTGAAAATTTTTGACAAATATATTCCGGAAGAAACCTCTGAGCCGAATCCTGACAGTGTAGTAGACCACAGTCTTGATTCCGACAATAAGAATTTATGATCACCAGCTGGAATGGAAAGCCCTATCACTCCCTTGACTATATGCTAAAGGAGCGCTTCGGGGAAAAGGTTTATAAAGTCACCTTAAACGGCGGCATGAGCTGTCCCAACCGCGATGGTACAATAGGACACGGCGGCTGCATCTTCTGCAGCGAAGGTGGCAGCGGTGATTTTGCCGCCAGTGCAGCCCTCTCTATCCATGAACAGATAGACAGCCAAATTGCCATGCTTTCCGCCAAAAGACCTATTCACAAATACATCGCCTATTTTCAGGCTTACACCAATACTTATGCTCCTGTGCCTTATCTGGAAAAAATTTTTCAGGAAGCTATTTCCCATCCGGGGATTGTGGCACTTTCTATTGGTACAAGGCCGGATTGCCTGGAGGACGATGTAGTAGAACTTCTTTCCCGGCTAAACATGGTTAAACCAGTCTGGGTAGAACTGGGACTTCAAACCATTCATGAATCTACCGCAGCTTATATCAGGCGAGGTTACCCTCTATCCTGCTTTGAAGACTCCCTTAAGAGACTCCGCACAGCTGGTCTGGAAGTAGTAGTTCATACCATTCTCGGGCTTCCCGGCGAATCCAGGGAAGATATGCTGGCTACTATGGATTATTTAAATGCCCGGGATATTCAGGGAATCAAGCTTCAGCTGCTCCACGTTCTGAAAGGCACTGACCTTGCATATGATTATCTTGCCGGGAAATTTAAAGTGCTGGAACGCACCGAATATATTGACCTTGTAGCAGACTGCCTGGAACATCTGGATCCATCCATTGTGATCCACCGGGTTACCGGCGATGGGCCGAAAGATCTGCTGATCGCCCCTCTATGGGCCAGCAGAAAAAGAGAAGTGCTGAATCTGCTCCACCACCGTTTGAAAGAGCGTCAGAGTTTTCAGGGCAAAGCATTAGAGCGTGTTTGAAAAAGGCTTTCTGCAAGATGTGCGTCACAATTTGTGGGAGATTTCGCCCGGATGAGGGCGCCGTAGCGGGCTACGGCAACCGAATTCGGGTGAAATCTCCCGCAAAGTGGGGCGTGCAGATTGCGGGAATGATTTTTCAAACACGCTCCAGAGTCTGTTTGAAATATTATTCCCGCAATCTCCCGCAAAGTGTAATACACATCTTGCAGAAAGCTTTTTCAAACACACTCGAATTTAGAACTTATGCAATATTTCACCAGAAGGGAGGCTGGAAAATGGCTACACCATTTACTGTTTACAAACTGATCATCCTATATATGCTTCGGAATTCTTCGTCCCCCATCACTAATTCAGAAATTTCAGAATTTATTCTGGACCACGAGTACACAAATTATTTCCATTTGCAACAGGCCCTTTCCGAGCTTGAGGAAACAGAGCTGATTGAGAAGCGTACCATTTCCAATACTTCCTACTATTATCTTACTGAAGATGGAAAAAACACGCTCACCTATTTCGAGAATGATATTTCCCAGGACATCCGTACTGAAGTGCTCCAGTACCTTGCAGCCAGAGGTGCCTCCACAAAGAATCAGGTGAAAGCTCAAGCCGATTATTACATTAATAATCAGGGAGAATATGTGGTTCACCTTCAGCTTTTGCAGAAGGGTGCTTCTGTGATCGATCTTTCTCTTGCAGCGCCATCTCTTTCCGCTGCAAAGGCCATGTGCAGGCAGTGGCCCAAGAAATATGAAGAAATTTATGCAAAAATAATGGAGGGGCTTTTATAAAGCTCCTCCACTTTTTATTTCAGATTTTGTAATTATTCAGTACCTTCACAGCTGCATGCTTGGCAAAATAGCACTTGCTGATAACTACTCAATATTTATTCCAACGCGTGTTTGAAAAATCATTCCTTCAATCTGCATGCTCTTTTATAAACTTCATGTGTTCCTTCAGTTTCTTCTCATATCCCATATCTGACAGCTCATAGAATTTCTCTCCCTGGATCTCATCTGGCAGATACTGCTGCTTTACATAATGATTTGGATAATCGTGGGCATACTTGTAGCCGATTCCATGTCCCAGCTTCTCATGCCCTCCATAATGGGCATCCTGAAGATGAGCCGGAACAGTCGTCCTGGTACGCTTCACACTGTCCATTGCTGCAAAAATAGCATTCACCGCTGCATTACTCTTAGGTGCACATGCCATATATGCGGCAGCCTGGGAAAGAATGATCTGGGATTCCGGCATTCCTACCCGCTCAACTGCCTGGGCTGCTGCGGTTGCCACTACCAGGGCCTGGGGATCTGCATTTCCAATATCTTCAGAAGCAAGGATCATCATACGTCTTGCAATAAATTTCACATCTTCACCTGCATACAGCATCTTCGCCAGATAATAAACTGCAGCATCCGGATCGGAGCCGCGCATACTCTTGATAAATGCAGAAATAATATCATAATGGTTATCTCCATCCTTATCATAGCGCACCACACGCTTCTGGATACACTCAGAAGCCACATCCAGAGTAATATGAATCTTGCCGTCTGAAGCTCTTGGCGTAGTAAGAATGCCAAGCTCTATGGCATTCAGAGCGCTTCTGGCATCTCCTCCTGCCATATCTGCCAGAAACTCCAGGGCATCTTCATCCAGAACCGCATTATAGCTTCCCATGCCCTTTTCCTTATCGTTCACTGCCCGCAGGAGCAGTTCTTTAATCTCCGGAATCTCCAGTGCCTTCAACTCAAACACAATAGAACGTGAAAGGAGAGCACCGTTTACCTCAAAATAGGGATTCTCTGTGGTGGCCCCAATAAGGATAATGGTTCCGTCCTCCACAAAAGGCAAAAGATAATCCTGCTGTCCTTTATTAAAGCGATGAATCTCATCAATAAACAAAATCGTCTTTCGCCCATACATTCCAAGGGCATTCTGAGCCTGTTTTACCACTTCTTCCATATCTTTCTTGCCTGCTACGGTGGCATTGATCTGGGTAAAGTCTGCGCTAGTAGTATTGGCAATGACTTTAGCCAGAGTGGTCTTTCCGGTTCCTGGAGGACCGTAAAAAATAACGGAAGTCAGCTTATCTGCCTTGATGGCTCTGTAAAGTAATTTATCTTTTCCCACAATGTGCTGCTGTCCCACTACTTCCTCCAGTTTCGTAGGGCGAAGACGTGAGGCAAGTGGGGATTCATTCTCCATTGTCCTGGATTTCGCATATTCAAATAAATCCATGTATTTCTCTCCAATTCAAAAGTAATTTTCCGTACATTTGTTCTAATTATAATCTATATTTCTCATTTAGGCAAGTTTATAAAGCTATTTTTTAACTGTTCGCGGAACATTACATTACTGTTCACTGGTAACGTTCCGCGAGGCGTTTTTTGTGAACAAAGTTCACAGAAAACCCGAGAATTGCGGCGCGAAATCATGCGAATGCATGATTTCTGTGCATCGCGAAGCGCGTTATTGTGAACGGAGTGAACAGTAACACATTACCAATGAACATCTTTAACGATCTTTTACGGCAATATCAGCTCCTCTACAGTCACGAATTCATATTCTTCTGCCATCAGAAGATCCACAATCTGAAGCGCTGCATCTACTGAGCTTTGGTAAGCATCATGCATCAGGATCACTGCCCCGTCTGACACTTCCGACCGCACAATTTTCATAATCGAATCTACATTTTTACTCTTCCAGTCCAAAGTATCCACATCCCAGAGTACAGGAAACATCTCCACATAAAAATCCAGATTTTTTCGCCACTCCCCATATGGCGGTCTTAACCATGCCGGGTACACACCTGTGATTTCAAAGATTTTCTGGTTGGTTGTCTCAATTTCTTCTTTTGCTGCCTCCTTTGAAATCTTATCCAGCTGTACATGATTATATGTATGATTCCCGATCAGATGACCTTCCTCCTGTATTTGCTTCACCAAGGCCTCTTTTCCCTCAATATTCTTCCCCATGAGAAAAAAAGTAGCATGAACCCCTCTTTCCTTCAGCCCTTTTAGAAGCAACGGCGTATATTGGCTGTTGGGACCATCATCAAAAGTCAGAGCTGCTTTTTTCTTTTCCGTCACATTCTTTTCCAAAGTATCTTCCAGCTTCTTTTCTGACCTTCTATTCCTAGCCCCTATCACTTTGTCACTGACAGTTTTTTCCTCTCTTTTTCCGTACCCCTTCTGCGCACCTTCCTGTTCCCGCCCGGCACAGGCATATTCCTGCACTTCTTTTGTAAAATTACTAAATATTCCGTCCAATTCGGGGTCGGTAGCTTTTAGTCCGGTTGCCACGTTGTCTTTTGTAGCTTCGGCATATTGTTGGTCGCTCACACGTTCCAGCCACATATTCTTGTTGGTTTGCGGATTACATTCGATAGCCAGATGCGAGAACCAGCTGTCGGGAGCCGCGCCGTGCCAGTGGACCACGTCGGGCGCGATCTCCACGATGTCGCCCGGAAGCAACGCCCGGGCCGGACGGCCCTTCTCCTGATAATAGCCCCGGCCCCCGACGGCGATCAGGAGCTGGCCGCCCGTATGGCTGTGCCAGTTGTTGCGGCATCCGGGCGAAAAGGTGACGTTCGACACGGGCGCGTTCAGCCGCTTGTCGTCCGTCAGCGGAGCGAGCCAGGCCTGCCCGATAAAGTACTTCGAAAACTGTTCCGGCAGTTTGTCGCCCACGGGAAACGGGCTGACTTTTTTCGGTATTTCCATATTTTGAGCATTTAAGGATTGCAGGATTCCGTCCGAAAAAAGGGCTGCGGCGGTCAGGGCCGCGAAAAGGATTCGTTTCATCGGTTCAAAAGAATGGTTTCACGATGCAAAAATAGGGTATTTCTCGCAACGGTTCCGTACCCCGATTACGGTTCGGCATACCATTATTACGGAGCGGCGTCATTTTCGGTCGGGTGAAGACCGTCTGCACGCAAAACCGGTTCTGCGCCCCAGACACAGAACCGGATCAAAAACGGATCGGCAGACGACTGCCTCCGAAACAGGCGTCTCGCACACCGGGAGTGAGGGGGGGGGTCAGCCCCGCCGGCCCTGATTGGCGACGGCCTCCATCAGGGAGGCGATCTCGGCCGGGTCGCCCAGGAAATAGTCCTTCACACAGCCCAACCCCTCGTCGAATTCGAAGACGTAGGGCACGGCAGTCGGAAGGTTGAACTCCGAAATGGCCTCGTCCGAAATCCCTTTCAGGTTCTTGATGATGCCCCGCAGGCTGTTGCCGTGAGCCACCACCAGCAGTTCGTCGTGGCGGGCCAGCGCCGGGAGTATCTCGCACTCCCAGTAGGGCATCGTGCGGGCCACGGTGTCTTTCAACGACTCGGTGCGGGGCAGCGCGGCGTCGGGAATCCCGGCGTAACGGGGATCGAAGCGCGGATTGCGGGGATCGTCCTCCGGAAGCGGCGCGGGGGCCACGTCGTAGCTGCGGCGCCAGACGAGCACCTGCTCCTCGCCGTACCGCTCGGCGGTCTCGCTCTTGTCGAGTCCCTGCAGCATGCCGTAATGCTTTTCGTTCAGCCGCCAAGTCTTCTCGACCGGAATCCAGTCCAGATTCATGCGGTCGAGCACGCAATCCAACGTCTTGACGGCCCGCTTCAGATAGGAAGTATAGGCCTTGCCGAAAGAGAATCCCTCCCGGCCGAGCAGTTCCCCTGCCTCGCGGGCCTCGGCCACTCCCCGCTCGGTCAGATCGACATCGGTCCATCCCGTGAACCGGTTCTGCAGATTCCACTCGCTCTCTCCGTGACGGAGCAAAACAATTCTTTTCATAACGCATTCTCCTTTAGAATCGCCGTGCACGACGATTATCGTAAAGGTATGCAATAAAACGGCCAGACAAAACGCCAGCAGGGAAAACCGTCGCTCCCCGACCGCAACGGAACGCTTCCGCGCTCGCTTTCTCTGCGCGTCGAAACAAAAGGTATAGGGCGCGGCCGCCGTAAAGCGGGCCGCCCCACGCCCCCGATATTCCGTATGGTTATTGATATGGAAACGCTATCTTTGCCTACGGAATCAAGGTTCTATGGAAATCCGGGAAAAAGAACAGGTCAAGCAGCGGGTGCAGCGACGCATCGTACTGTGCTCGGTCATGCTGATGGCAGGCAAGTTCGCCGCCTATTTCCTGACCAATTCGGTCGGTGTGCTGACCGATGCGATGGAGAGTATCGTCAACGTAACGGCGG
>OLQA01003425.1_pt1 | contig 11295 bp, 9 predicted proteins | sample 1673151 | NCBI WGS metagenome assembly OLQA01 (sample SAMEA3136760, study PRJEB25190) | human gut metagenome | biome: human gut; feature: human-associated habitat; material: faeces | place: Austria | collected 2013 | reverse complement strand
ACTGGACTTTTTAGATATGAGTTATGACCTGATTGACGGAGCAGGCAGAAAGGAAAACAAATGAGAAAAGCAATCGTATATGCATCTGTGCATCATGGAAATACAGAAAAATTAGTAAAGGGCATAGCAGAAGAGTGTCAGGTCGATTTGATTGATGCTGTAAAACAGCCAGATGCAGATTTGAACAGTTATGATATGATTGGATTTGCATCAGGAATCTATTTTTCAAAGTTTCATCAGTCGATATTGGAATTTGCAGAGAAGAATCTACCGGACGACAAAAAGATATTTCTGATCTGTACTTATGGTGGAAGTGCGAATTATAAATCCATAGAGCAGATTTTGGACAAGAAGCATTCTAAAGTGATAGGAAAATTCGGGCGCAAGGGTTATGACACATTTGGTCCATTTAAACTGGTGGGTGGTATTGCCAAAGGGCATCCAGATGAAGAAGATATAAAAAATGCAGTTAAGTTTGTAAGAGGACTATAAATAGTTAAGCGAAAAAGAAAAACCGGGGAACAGTCCTCGGTTTTCTGATATTTGTGGTTCAGTCTTCAATTTGAAAAAAGTAACATGAACATTATGTATTGCATCAGCTTCGAAATGATCCGGCTTATGACTATGGGACCGATTTGTATTACTCCGGAATTAAAAAGACAAGGGTATGGAAAAAGTGGATTTACGATGATGTGGAAGAACGAAGAGAATTAGAAAAGACAGCAGAATATAATAAGTACAATCCAGTGTGTCAGATGGAGGCGCCGGCAGGAGTTGCGTATGTTGTGGCGAGAAAAGAAGGGTGATAAATCGTATTTGCAATACAGAAGAAGGTAATATTATAATAGCATATAAAGATGCCAGGGGCAAAAGCCTAAAACGGTATGGAATCAATATATTTCATTCAGGAGAAGAACAGGAAGATCGTCTATCCTGCCGTTTTCGTATTATAAACAGCATTGTGAAGAAAGGAAAACTATGAAAGAGAATGTAATCGAAGTCAGCCATTTACATAAAGCATTTGGTAAAGTTAAAGCAGTCCGGGATTTAAGCTTCCGGGTGAAAAGGGGAGAATTGTTTGCATTTCTTGGTGTAAACGGAGCAGGAAAAAGTACAACGATTTCCATCTTGTGCGGGCAGCTATCTAAGGATGCCGGAGAAGTAAGAATTAACGGGGCAGACCAGACGTATGCCGGGCAGGACACAAGGTATCTGCTGGGAGTGGTATTTCAGGACAGTGTGTTAGATAAACCGCTGACTGTCCGGGAGAATTTGAAAAGCCGGGCAGCACTATATGGAATTACAGGTAAAGCTTTTGAAAACAGATTGCAGGAGTTAGAGAAACTGTTAGGATTTGCAGATTATACAGACCGTGCAGTTGGTAAGCTTTCCGGCGGACAGAGACGAAGAATAGATATTGCGAGAGCACTTTTGCACCGCCCGGAAATACTCATCCTTGATGAACCGACAACCGGACTGGATCCGCAGACGCGTAAGACATTATGGAATGTTATAGAAAACCTGCGGAAAAAAGAAAAGATGACCGTGTTCCTGACAACACATTATATGGAAGAAGCTGCAAGTGCGGATTATGTAGTGATTCTGGACAGTGGAAGTATTGTTTCGGAAGGAACACCGCATGATCTGAAAAATCAGTATGCGGATGATGTGGTAGCACTTTATGGAGTAACAGAAGAACAGGTGCAGCTTCTTGGAAAACAGTATAGAATAATCCGGGACGGTTATCAGATCATGGTGCGGTCTACAAATGAGGCGACAGAGCTGATCGTGGCACATCCGGAAATGTTCCAGGATTATGAAGTGATAAAAGGCGGTATGGATGATGTGTTTCTGGAAGTTACCGGAAAGAGACTGGGAGGGGATGAAGCATGAAAACATTACAGGCATTGATAAACCGTAACCGAAAATTATTTTTCCGGGACAGAGGAATGTTATTTTCTTCGCTCATTACACCAGTTATATTGATTGTACTTTATGCTACGTTCCTTGCAAAAGTATATAAAGACTCATTTACGTCTTACCTGCCGAAGATCCTGCATGTATCTGAAAAACTGATCGATGGTGCGGTGGCGTCCCAGCTTGGTGCAGCGCTTCTTGCTGTCAGCTGTGTAACAGTTACGTTTTGCGTGAATCTTACGATGGTGCAGGATAAAGCAAGTGGCGCAAGAAAAGATTTTGATGTGTCACCGGTAAAAAGACCGGTTCTCTATCTGGGGTATTTCTGCGCAACTGTGTTAAATTCCCTAATGGTAAATGTACTGGCACTGGTTCTGTGTCTTTTTTATATAGGGAAAATGGGGTGGTACTTATCAGCAACAGATCTTGCGTGGATGGTTCTGGATGTACTTCTTCTGGTATTGTTTGGAGCAGTGTTATCCAGCATTATCTGTTATCCGTTAAAGACACAGGGGCAGATGTCAGCAGTCGGAACAATTGTCAGCGCAGGATATGGTTTTATCTGTGGTGCGTATATGCCGGTGTCCAATTTCGGAGACGGATTACAGAAATTTTTATCTTACCTTCCGGGTACGTATGGAACATCTCTGCTGAAAAATCATATGTTAAGAGGTGTGTTTGCACAGATGAAAGAGGATGGATTTCCAAAACAGAGTGTCACAGAGATTGCAAAAAGTCTGGACTGCCGTCCGGTGTTCAGAGGCGAAGTTGTTTCTACGCAGGAGATGATTGCTGTTATGGCAGCGAGCATTTTGATATTGGGAGCGGTTTATTTGGTGGTGACAGCTATTTTTATAAAAAGGAATACCGCCAAATCTTAGGAATCGACAAAAAAGCTGACGATAGTATAAATATTGACAAAAAATGGAATAATCTGACTAAAATAAAAATATAATTAAATAGAATGAGATATAGACACAATAATAAGAATCGTATATAATTACAGTACTTTACAAAAAGCAGCCTGAAAGACTGCCATGATAAATGAAGCTCTGCTTTGGCAGATTTCATGATCCACACCAGAGAAAGAATAAGCTGGAAAGGAGTGGAGAAATGAAAAGGCAGTTTTTGGGAAGAAGCAGATGTAAGAATACGATCAGAAGAGTTCTGACGATCGTGCTGATGATGGCACTGGTCTGGGGAATGTTACCTTCTGGTATAGCAGTACAGGCGGAAGAACAGACATCAGAGGGGACACTTTCAGGAGTGACCTCTCAAAGCGAGAGTACGATGGCAGATGCGTCCAGTATTGCTAATTGGAAAAAAGCACTGACGGATGGAGACGGGAACTATTTGATAGAAAATACCGGTAAGATCTGGTCAGACAAAACAGTTACAACAGAAAATCTGGAAATAGAAAACGGAGGAAAGAAGATCACGGTATCAAATGACGGATCTGATTTCCTCGTTGCATTATCTGCACTTTCTTCTATGTCCAACAGGAAAACAGTTTCGGATAAGCCGTTAGATATCGTGCTGACACTGGATGTATCCGGATCTATGAGCGATAATCTGAATGGAAGCACTTCTAAACTTTCTGCGCTGAAAACAGCGGTAAATGATTTCATTGATAAAACAGATGCAGTCAATAAAAATATCACGGATGCATCAAAAAAACATAAGATTGCAATTGTAAATATGCAGGAAATAAATCCGATAAAATTGGAAATACCACATATACTTCCAATGGTTATAAGTATAATCATACGCAGATTCTCAGCAATTTGACGGATGATGCATCTGTATTGAAAGCGGATGTAAATGCACTGAATGCCAGCGGATGTACGGCAGCGGATTATGGAATGGAATATACAAAAAAGATCATAGATCAGATAGAACGGAAAAAATCGCAGAAGATCGTCATCCTGTTTACGGACGGAGAACCGAATCATTTTAGCGGATTTGACGGATACGTTGCAAATCGGGCGATTTCTTATGCGAAAGATCTGAAAAAGGATGGAACAAGGATCTACACGATTGGTGTATTCGATTCGGCAGATCCGTCAGATACGCGAAATTCATTTAATGCATATATGCACGGCGTTTCCAGTAACTATCCGGATGCACAGAGTTATCAGAACCTCGGCAACAGAGCAAAAGACAGCCAGTATTACAAGGCGGCATCCAATGTGGCGGAACTGAATAAGATTTTCGATGAAATCGCGCAGGATATCAGTCAGTCAACAAGTGGTGTACCAACAGAGTTAAGAGAGGCAGACGGCAGTAAAGACGGTTATGTTATATTTACAGATCGGCTTGGGGATTATATGAAAGTGGATCGCTTTGCAAATATTGTCTGTGCAGGAAAAACATTTGATCTGAAAGAGAAGACAACCAGCGGAAATAAGGATGTCTATCATTTCTCCGGCACGGTTTCGGCGAATGCTTTATATGAAAATGTCAGTCTTGATGACCTGATTATTCAGGTAGAAAAATCAAATGATTTAAAAACGGGAGATCTTGTCACAGTGAAGATTCCGGCATCGCTGCTGCCACTTTTGAATTTCAAGGTGAACGAAGTGAACGGAAAAGAGAACGTGACAGTGGAAGAAGCATCACCAATCTCCATCTGTTATGGTGTAAGCCTGAAAGATGGTGTGGAAGAGAAAATGGCAGTTCCGGATGAGAATATGTTGTCTTATCTGGCAGAAAACCAGAAAGATGGAATTGTATCATTTTACAGCAATGTTTATACGAAAGGAGAAAATAACGGAGACACAACGTGCATATTTACACCGGCATCTGAAAATCCGTATTACCGGCAGGCGGAGAATGAGACTGAAACAAAGCAGGAAAATGTAACAGAAACCGCAAAAAATGTCTGGAGTTCAAAGAGGACAAGTGAAGATGCCTCTGAGATAAAAGAAGAACTCGGTAATAACGGAAAGTTACAGGTTGTGTGTCCGGGAGCGCTTCTGATCAGCAAATGTGCGGAAGTGGCAGAAGGATTTACAGGACCGGAAAAAGCCGGTGAAACGGAATTCCATTTTAAAATCCAGATTCCATCTGCAACGAATCAGACATTCCAGGTGCAGAAATATCAGAATGGACAGAAGTCTGGCAATCTGAGATCACTTACATTTGCAAATGGAAAAGCAGACATTGTCTTAAAAGACGGAGAATCTCTCTGCATTTACGGATTGGAAGCAAATGCGGCATACAGCATCGAGGAAGTGAATCTGCCGGGAGGATATACGCTGGATGAAAAATCAGGAGAAAATGGAAAAATTAATGCAGGAAAAACGATGGAAGCAGTATTTCATAATGTTTACAGGGCAGATCCGGCAGAACTTGCAAACGGAATTTTCTGCGTACAGAAGCAGTTCCCGAACTGGGAAGCATTTCAGGGACTGTCTTTTGATATTGTGCTGAGCAGTGACCAGAAAAATGCGCCGTTCCCGGAAGGAGCGCAGGTGACAGAAAAAGACGGTGTCCGGTGCATGACAAAAAATGTAACAAATGCACAGAACATTGGGTTCGGAACAATTACATTTACAAGACCGGGTACATTTAAGTATCAAATCCGGGAACAGATACCGGCAGAAAATAATCGTGCCGGTGGTGTGAAATATTCGCAGGCACTCTATGAAGTTGTTGTGAAAGTGACAGATGACGGAAAGGGGAATCTGCATGCGGAATTAACGATGTGGCAGAAAAAGGATGATAAAGGCGCGGAATTAAATCTTGCAGTTGCAGATCTGAGAATTGAAGCTCCAATCCCTGGTAAAGCCGCGGTCGGTATCGAAGTTCCGAACAGTGAAAATACAGCGGTTATGCTGGGAGATCTGCTGGAGTCAAAAGAGTTCAAAAACAGTAAATCGCCAATTTCATTTGCAGTTGGTAAAGATATTGCCGGAAAGGTTGTTGTGACTGACATTGCCAAGATGCCACATCTTCTTGTTGCAGGTGCAACGGGATCCGGTAAATCTGTCTGCATCAACACTCTGATCATGAGTGTTATTTATAAGGCAGATCCTGATGATGTTAAACTGATCCTTGTCGATCCAAAAGTTGTGGAACTAAGTGTATATAACGGAATTCCACATCTGATGATTCCGGTTGTCACAGATATGAAGAAGGCGGCAGGTGCTTTGAACTGGGCAGTTGCTGAGATGGAAAAGCGTTACAAACTTTTTGCACAGTACAATGTACGTGATTTAAAGGGCTTTAATGAAAAGGTCAAGCATGGGGAAACCGGACCGGAGATTCAGAAAAAGCTTCCTCAGATTGTAATTATCATTGACGAGCTTGCTGATCTTATGATGGTTGCTCCGGGAGAAGTAGAAGGTGCTATCTGTCGTCTGGCACAGTTGGCCAGAGCAGCGGGACTTCATTTGATTCTTGCAACACAGAGACCATCTGTAAATGTTATTACCGGATTGATCAAAGCAAACATGCCTTCCCGAATTGCTTTTTCTGTATCATCAGGTGTCGATTCAAGGACAATTATCGATATGAATGGTGCTGAAAAGCTCCTAGGAAAGGGAGACATGCTCTTTTATCCATCCGGATATCCAAAACCTGTCAGGGTGCAGGGATCTTTCGTTTCGGACGAAGAAGTTCAAAAAGTTGTTGATTATTTGATTGACAAGAACGGAAATACCTCGTACAGTAATGAACTAGAAGAACAGATTTCAAGCAGCGCAGATCTTCCGGGTCAGGGAATGCTTCCGGGACAGCAGGACAGCGAGAACAGCAGGGATGTCTATTTTGCAGATGCAGGGAATCTGATCATCGACAAGGAAAAAGCATCGATTGGTATGCTTCAGAGGATGTTCAAGATTGGTTTCAACCGTGCTGCCAGAATTATGGACCAGCTATGTGAAGCCGGTGTTGTAGGTCCGGAGGAAGGAACAAAACCAAGAAAAGTGCTTATGACAAAAGAAGAATTTGCAGAATATATGCAGAATCAGACTTCGTAAAATCTAAAAACACCAAAAGTGATACAAAGGAGAGGGAAAGATGAAAACAGATATTCAGATTGCACAGGAAGCAGAAATGAAACACATCAAAGAGGTAGCGGTACAGGCCGGTATTTCAGAAGATGAACTTGAATTTTATGGAAAATATAAGGCAAAACTTTCCGATGAACTCTGGAACAGAATCAAAGATAATAAGGATGGAAAGCTTGTACTTGTAACAGCAATCAATCCTACTCCGGCCGGAGAGGGTAAGACTACAACATCTGTAGGTCTCGGACAGGCATTTGCAAAACTTGGGAAAAAAGCAATGATCGCACTTCGTGAGCCATCTCTCGGACCATGTTTCGGAATCAAAGGTGGAGCAGCCGGTGGCGGATATGCCCAGGTCGTTCCTATGGAAGATCTGAACCTGCATTTTACAGGAGATTTTCATGCGATCACTTCAGCAAACAACCTTCTTGCAGCAATGCTCGATAATCATATCCAGCAGGGAAATACACTTGGTATTGATCCAAGACAGGTTGTATGGAAACGTTGTGTCGATATGAATGATCGTGTTCTCAGAAATATTGTTGTCGGACTTGGACGCAAAACAGACGGTATGGTCCGTGAAGATCATTTTGTCATTACAGTGGCATCTGAGATCATGGCGATCCTCTGTCTTGCAGATGATCTTGCTGATCTTAAACGCAGACTTGGAAGAATCATTGTTGCTTACAATTTCAAGGGAGAACCTGTTACAGCAGATGATCTTCAGGCAACGGGCGCTATGGCTGCACTTCTGAAAGATGCGATCAAGCCAAACCTAATCCAGACACTTGAGCATACACCGGCATTAGTACATGGCGGTCCATTTGCAAACATTGCACATGGCTGCAATAGTGTACGTGCAACAAAGATGGCTCTGAAGTTAAGTGACATCACTGTCACAGAAGCCGGATTTGGTGCAGATCTTGGCGCTGAGAAATTCTTTGATATCAAATGCCGTATGGCAGGTCTGAAACCAGACGCAGTAGTTTTAGTTGCAACAGTACGTGCATTAAAGTATAACGGTGGCGTTGCGAAGGCTGACCTTGCAGAAGAGAACCTGGATGCCCTTGCAAAAGGTATTGTAAATCTTGAGAAACATATTGAAAATATTCAGAAATACGGTGTACCGGTAATCGTTACACTGAATTCATTTGTAACAGATACGGATGCTGAAAATGCATTTATTGAAAAATTCTGTCGTGAACGCGGATGCGAGTTTGCCCTCTCAGAAGTGTGGGAGAAAGGCGGAGAAGGCGGTGTAGATCTTGCGCAGAAGGTTCTTGAGACACTTGAGACAAAAGAAAGTGATTTCCATACGCTTTATAATGATGAGCTTTCTCTGAAAGACAAGATCCGTACAATCGCACAGGAGATTTACGGCGCACATGATGTTGTATATGAACCTGCAGCCGAGAAACAGCTCGCCAAGATTGAATCTATGGGATTTGGTTCTTTCCCGATCTGTATGGCAAAGAATCAGTATTCTCTTTCAGATGACGCTACAAAGCTTGGAAGACCTGAAAACTTTGATATTCATATCCGCGAGGTATATGTAAGTGCAGGAGCCGGTTTTGTTGTCGCACTGACGGGCGCTGTTATGACAATGCCTGGACTTCCAAAAGTTCCTGCTGCAAACGGAATCGACGTTACAGATGACGGAAAGATCACCGGACTTTTCTAAAGTTTTTTATGATTGGCTGCCGGTCATGGTATTTTGTGACCGGCAATACCAGTTATTTTCATGGAGTTAGATAATTAATTAAGGAGATACACATGGCACAGTTGATAGATGGTAAATTAATCTCTCAGCAGATTAAAGATGAGTTGAAAGAAGAAGTCGCACAGTTTAAGGCAGAAGGCATTGATATTTGCCTTGCTGTTATTCAGGTGGGAAGTGATCCGGCTTCTTCTGTATATGTCAGAAACAAGAAAAAGGCATGCGCCTATATCGGGGTAGAATCCAGATCATATGAACTTCCGGAAGAAACTTCGGAAGAAGAACTGATCAAGTTAGTAGAAGAGTTAAATGCGGATGAAAGCGTAAACGGAATTCTTGTACAGCTTCCGGTACCGGATCATATTGATGAAGATAAGATCATCCGTACAATTTCACCGAATAAGGATGTGGATGGATTCCATCCTGTAAGTGTTGGAAGACTCTGGATCGGAGAAAAAGGATTTTCATCCTGTACTCCGGCCGGAATCATTCAGCTTTTGAAAAGATCCAATATTTCGATTGAAGGAAAAGAATGTGTGATCATTGGGCGAAGCAATATCGTCGGTAAACCAATGGCAGCCCTTTTGCTTCGTGAAAATGGAACTGTAACCGTTGCACATTCCCGAACAAAAGATCTTAAAGAAGTAGCAAAACGAGCAGATATCCTGATTGTTGCAATTGGAAAAGAGCGTTTTATCACATCTGAATATATCAAAGAAGGAGCTGTTGTCATCGATGTAGGAATGCATCGTGATGAAGCGAACCATCTTTGCGGAGATGTTGATTTTGCGGATGTTGAACCTCATTCTTCTGCAATCACGCCGGTACCGGGTGGTGTTGGTCCAATGACAATTGCGATGCTGATGAATAATTGTGTTGAAACAGTTCGTAAGTAGGAGGAACTTGTAAATGAGGTGTACACATTGCGGAGCAAATATACCAGACGATCAGTTGATTTGTCCCGTATGCGGTGCTGAAGTACAGATTGTACCAGATTATAACCCTCTGGAAGACGTACTCGCACGCGAAGTGAAAGGCTCAGTAGCCGGAGCTACACGTCAGATCCAGGCAGATGTAGTCCGAAGACAGAATATGAGCCAAAACCAACAAAATAGAAATCGGCAAAATCAACGATCGAATCCTAATTCCACACGCGTCTTAAGCCAGGCGGAACTGGATAAAGTAAGAGAAGAGCGAAGAGAGCAGCTACGACGCCAAAGAGCGCAAAGACAACGTCAGAAAACAGATGCAAAGCGTTATCAGGATGCCCGTCAGTCAACAGAGAATCTGCGCCGGACATCTACTGAAAGCAGACGCCTGCAGCAGATCAAAAAACAAGAAGCTGCCAGAAAAAAACGTCAAAAATTACTTACGGTTTTTTTCCTGCTCATTCTTCTGGTTGGTGTCGGAATTTATATCGGATATCAGAATTCCTATACAGGCATGATCAAAAAAGGGAATGCCGCACTGCAGAATAGTAACTATACTTCTGCAGAGAATTATTTTAACAGAGCAATTATAAAGGATAAATCAAAGGCAGAGGCTTATACCGGACTTGCTAATATCTATGTTGCCCAGGATGATCTGGACAGTGCTGAGAGCATCTATCTCAACGCACTGGAGACACAGCCATCGAATGTAAATCTCTATAAAGCCGCGGTAAAATTCTATGAGAAAACAGAACAGCCGAATAAGATTTCTGATCTCCTGCAGGATTGTGAAGATAAAAATGTGTTATCTGCTATGAATGATTATGTTTCATCTGCTCCTAAATTCAGTTTGAAAGAAGGCACCTATGACGAAGTACAGCAGGTAACATTAACATCTGCTACAGGAGGAACGATTTATTATACAACAGATGGTTCTGATCCGACTAAGTCAAGTACAGAATACAAAGAAGCTGTTCTGCTTCAGTCCGAAGGTGACACGGAGATCCGTGCAATTGCAGTTAATAAAAAGGGAATACCAAGCGCTGTTTCCAGTGCAAAATATTCCATCGAATTTCCACTTGTAGACGCTCCGGCAGTTTCTCCATCAACCGGACAATATAGTACAGCCACTCAGATCACGATTACGGTACCGGATGGATATACGGCATACTACACGTTGGACGGTTCAACTCCAACCGCATCTTCTGAGAAATATACTGACCCGATTGATATGCCAGAAAATTCACAAACAACTTTTTCAGCAATTCTCGTGAACGATAAAAATGGAAAAGCGACGGAAGTAACAACACGAAACTATATTACTACATATTAAGTAAACTGTGTAAAGTAACTAGAAAGCAACCTTGATTTTGGAAAATATTATGTAAATTTTCCAAAATAGGGTTGCTTTTTTTAGCATACAGAGTTATAATAATATCTGTTAAAAAAATAACAATACTACATAAAAAAGGAGAGATTTGTTATGAGTAGATTTTGCTTACCAAGAGACATTTATCATGGAAAAGGATGTCTGGAAGAACTGAAGAACCTGAAAGGAAAGAAAGCCATTCTTGTAGTTGGTGGCGGTTCTATGAAACGTCAGGGATTCCTGGATAAAGCAGTTAATTATCTGAAAGAAGGCGGAATGGAAGTTCAGCTGTTTGAAGGTGTTGAGCCAGATCCGTCAGTTGAAACTGTTATGAAAGGTGCTGAAGCAATG
>OLQA01003424.1_pt1 | contig 11295 bp, 8 predicted proteins | sample 1673151 | NCBI WGS metagenome assembly OLQA01 (sample SAMEA3136760, study PRJEB25190) | human gut metagenome | biome: human gut; feature: human-associated habitat; material: faeces | place: Austria | collected 2013 | reverse complement strand
CCGTCGTCGGTTCGTCCAGAATATATATCGTTCTGCCGGTAGAGCGCTTCGAAAGTTCCGTAGCCAACTTTATTCTCTGCGCTTCGCCGCCCGAAAGAGTGGTGGACGGCTGACCTATCTTTATATATCCGAGACCGACGTCGTAAAGCGTTTCGAGTTTTCTGTAAATATTGGGTATATTCTCAAAAAACTTCAAACCCTCTTCGACCGTCATATCAAGAACTTCGTAAATGTTTTTGTCCTTGAATTTAACATCGAGAGTTTCTCTGTTGTAGCGTTTGCCGCCGCACACGTCGCACGGAACGTAAATATCGGGAAGAAAGTGCATTTCTATCTTGACGATACCGTCGCCTTTGCAGGCGTCGCAGCGTCCGCCGTCAACGTTGAAGGAGAACCTGCCCGCTTTGAAACCCTTTGCGCGCGCATCTGGCGTCTGCGCAAAAAGTTCGCGTATGTCGTTAAACATTCCCGTATACGTTGCGGGGTTCGAACGCGGGGTTCTGCCTATCGGACTCTGGTCTATATTAACGACTTTGTCGAGTTGGTCGATGCCTTCAATGCAGTCGCATTTGCCCGGTACCAGACGCGAACGGTTGAGTTTGACCGCAAGCGTTTTGTACAGAATTTCATTTATAAGGCTCGATTTGCCCGACCCGGAAACACCTGTAACGGAGGTGAAAACTCCGAGCGGGATCTCGACATCGATGTTCTTTAAGTTATTTTCTTTCGCGCCGCGGATAACAAGTGATTTACCTGTGAGCGGACGCGTTTTTTTCGGAACGGGAATCTCTTTTCTGCCCGAAAGATACTGTCCCGTTATGGATTTTTCGTTCTTTGCAACCTCTTCGGGCGTTCCCGCCGCAACTATATATCCGCCGTGAATGCCCGCGCCCGGACCTATATCGACAAGATAATCGGCGGCGCGCATCGTGTCCTCGTCGTGTTCGACAACGATAAGCGTGTTGCCGAGGTCGCGCAGTTTTTTCAAAGTGTTTATCAGTTTTTCGTTGTCGCGCTGGTGAAGTCCTATGCTCGGCTCGTCAAGGATATAAAGCACCCCGACAAGCGAAGAACCTATCTGCGTGGCAAGACGTATTCTCTGCGCTTCGCCGCCCGAAAGCGTTGAAGCGGAGCGCATGAGCGTCAGATATTGAAGCCCGACGCTGCGCAGGAAATTAAGTCTTGATTTAATTTCTTTAATTATCTGCGCCGCAATCATCGTGTCGCGTGCGCCGAGTTTGAGATTGTCTATGAAGTCATATGCTTCGCTGACGGATTTTTTGCAGAGGTCGATAATGTTTATGCCGCCGACCGTGACCGCAAGCGCCAGCTCGCTGAGCCTGTTTCCGTGGCAGTCGGGGCAGGGTTTGTCGGACATCAGTTGCTCGATCTCGGTGCGCACCGCTTCGCTCGAAGACTGTTTATACCGTCTTTCGATGCACGGGATTATGCCCTCGTCCGTTTCGCAGCCGTAAAGCAGCTTGTCAAGCGCTTCTTTGGGAATATCCTTAACGGGCGTTGAAAGGTTTGCGCCGTAATCGCGCAGAATGGAAGCAAAATGACGGATATAATACGAATTGGAACTTACGTTTCCGAATCCCGTCGCGGCTATTGCGCCGTCAAGAATGCTCAAATCTTTGTTCGGAATAACAAGGTCGGGATCGACCGCCATGGTAAAGCCGAGACCGGAACAGGTCTTGCACGCGCCCGCGGGATTGTTGAAAGAGAACATTCTCGGTGTCAGTTCCTCGATGCCTATGCCGTGTTCGGGGCAGGAATAACGTTGAGAATACGTCGTTTCTTCGCCGTCGGGCACGGAAACGGCGATAAGCCCGTTTGAAAGCTTGGAAGCCGTTTCGCAAGAGCCGACAAGACGCATTTTTATGTCTTCGCGGATAACAAGACGGTCAACAACGACTTCAATGTTGTGTTTTTTGTTCTTATCAAGCGGAATATCCTCGCCGAGGTCGTAAATTATGCCGTCAACGCGCACGCGGACATAACCGCTTTTTCTGTAATCCTCGAAAAGTTTCGCATATTCGCCTTTTCTGCCGCGAACGACGGGCGCAAGGATCTGAATGCGCGTGCCCTCGTCAAGTTTCATAATCTTATCGACGATGGAATCAAGCGCCTGCTGTTTTATCTCAATGCCGCAGACGGGGCAATGAGGAATACCCACACGCGCATAAAGAAGGCGCAGATAATCGTAAATTTCGGTTATCGTGCCGACGGTCGAGCGCGGGTTTTTGGAGGTCGTTTTCTGGTCTATTGATATGGCGGGCGAAAGCCCCTCGATATAATCGACGTCGGGCTTTTCCATTTGCCCCAAAAACATACGCGCGTAGGAGGACAGGGACTCAACATAACGTCTTTGTCCCTCCGCATATATCGTGTCAAACGCAAGGCTCGATTTGCCCGAGCCCGAAAGTCCCGTAAAAACGACGAATTTATCTCTCGGTATTTCAAGGTCGATGTTTTTGAGGTTGTTTTCCCTCGCACCTTTTACAAGTATCGTATCTCTCATATCTCACATCTTCTTTCAAGCCGTTTTGCGGCGCCGACGAACACAAAAATCACTTTACGCCCTTTGCCTGCGCCTGAATTTCCTTTATCCTGTCGCGCAGCGTTGCGGCATATTCGAAATCCAGATTCTTTGAAGCGCGTTTCATCTCCGCCGTCAACTCTTTTATGAGGTCGTCGAGTTGCTTCGGCGAAAGTTTTCTTGCGTCCACCGCTTTTTCCGCATCTTCCGCAACTTTTTCGGCGGCGGTGAACGCGGCGACGTCGGTTATCGGCTTTATTATCGTTTTCGGCGTTATGCCGTGGTCTTTGTTGTATTTCTCCTGTATCGAACGGCGGCGTTCCGTTTCCCTGATGGCGGCTTCCATCGACGGGGTAACGGTATCGGCGTACATTATTACTTCGCCCTCTGCGTTTCGCGCCGCTCTGCCTATTATCTGTATCAGAGAGCGTTCGTTTCTCAAAAAGCCCTCTTTGTCCGCGTCAAGAATAGCGATAAGCGAAACTTCGGGCAGGTCAAGTCCCTCGCGGAGCAGGTTTATCCCGACAAGGACGTCAAACTCTCCCAAACGCAGGTCGCGGAGCGTCTGTATACGTTCGAGAGTTTCCGTTTCATGGTGCATATACCGAACGCGCAGGTCAAGTCCTTGCAGATATTCCGTCAGGGACTCGGACATTTTCTTTGTCAGGGTAACGACAAGCACACGTTCGTTTTTCTCCACCCGTTTCTTTATCTCCGAAACAAGGTCGTCAATCTGACCGTCCGTCGGACGAACGCTGACAAGCGGGTCGAGAAGTCCCGTGGGTCTGATTATCTGTTCGACAATCTGCGCGGAATGTTCTTTCTCATAATCTCCCGGCGTAGCCGAAACGTATATCACCTGATTGAGTTTTTGCTCAAACTCGCTGAAAAACAGCGGGCGGTTGTCATACGCGGACGGAAGACGGAAACCGTATTCGACAAGGCTTTCTTTTCTTGCCCTGTCGCCGCCGCTCATACCTCGCACCTGCGGCACGGAAACATGGCTTTCATCGATGAACATCAAAAAGTCTTTCGGAAAGTAGTCCAGCAGCGTGTACGGGGTCGAACCGGGCTTTCTGCCCGAAAGGATACGGGAATAGTTCTCCACACCTTTGCAGTAACCCACCGTGCGCAAGAACTCCACGTCGTACATCGTGCGTTCTCTGATACGCTGCGCCTCGATAAGTTTGCCCCTGTCCGTGAAAAACTTCTCTCTCTCTTCCATTTCACGGATAATTTCGTCTATCGCTTTTTTCAGGTGCTCGTCCGTCGTGACGTAATGCACGGCGGGGAATATCACGGCGTAATTGATTATTCGCAGTATCTCTCCCGTCGTCGGGTTTATCTCGCATATCCGTTCTATCTCGTCATCCCAGAACTCAACGCGTATAACCAAGTCGTTCGCGGACGCGGGGAATATTTCCACAACATCTCCCCTCGCGCGGAACATTCCTCTTCCGAGGTCGATGTCGTTTCTTTCAAACCGTATCTTCGCAAGGTTTTTCAGCAGTTCCTCGCGGTCAAGTTTTTGCCCGACACGGAGCGACACCATCATGTTGTGGTATTCCGCAGGGTCACCGAGCGTGTAGATACACGAAACGCTCGCAACTATTATAACGTCGCGGCGCTCAAACAGCGCAGAGGTCGCGGAATGGCGCAGACGGTCGATCTCGTCGTTTATCGACATATCTTTTTCGATATATGTGTCCGTGTGCGCTATATATGCCTCGGGTTGGTAATAATCGTAATAAGATACAAAATACTCCACCGCATTTTCGGGGAAGAACTCGCGGAACTCCGAGCAAAGCTGAGCGGCAAGCGTTTTGTTGTGGGCAAGAATGAGCGTGGGACGGTTGACATTGGCGATAATGTTCGCCATGGTAAAAGTTTTGCCCGAACCGGTAACGCCGAGCAGGGTCTGCTTTTTATCGCCGTCCAAAATACCCCGCGTCAGCTTCTCGATAGCCTGCGGCTGGTCGCCCGTCGGCTGAAATTTGGAATGTAAAATGAATTTATCCATCGCTCACACCTCTTTCCGCTTTTTAATTTATCACGAAACGTAATTTTCTTTATTTTGTTTTTTCGTAATTTTCAAATAAAATCCCGCGAACACTTTCGTTTCTCACGGGTCAGCCCCTATATTATATCACACTTATTATAAAAAATAAAGGGGGTAAAGCACTATTTTACAAAATAATCGTATGATTTTTTTCAAAAAGCGGTGTAATAAAATTCCTAAGAGGAAAAAATCCGCGTTTTGTCCGCAAAACATTTCAACGTACAAATTTTTATCACGCACGCGTGTGTGCGCGTATGCAGAAAAACTTCGTCCAAAAATATACCTCCGAAAAACGATTTTACATGGATTTGACAAAACAAGGCTTTTGTACTTTACGTTCGGGGGGTATACTATGAGCGTACAAAGGAAAAAGTACAAAAGAAAGATTCCGATAACGGAAAAAGGAGAATGTTACATTATGAAAAAGTTTGTAAGCATTATGCTCGCGGCACTTCTTGCGCTGGCGCTTCTTGCGGGATGCGGAAGTAAAGACGCAACCACGACGACCCGGAACGGTACGACCGCGGCAGACGGAAACAAAGAAGTAAGCGGAACGGTTTCGACCGACGGCTCCACCTCGATGGAAAACGTAATCGGAGCACTCGGCGAAGCGTTTATGCAGAACAACAAGAACGCAAAGTTCACTTATAACCCCACCGGCTCAGGCTCGGGCATCACGGCAGTAGCCGAAGGACGCTGCGACATCGGACTTTCGTCCAGAGCGCTTAAAGACGATGAAAAAGCAAACGGTCTGACCGAAACAATCGTAGCGCTTGACGGTATCGCGGTAATCGTCAACCCCGCAAATGCGGTAAGCGACCTTTCCGTTGAAAACATCGCAAAGATATACACCGGTGAGATCACCAACTGGAAAGACCTCGGCGGCGCGGACGCGGAAATCGTTGTAATCGGACGTGAAGCGGGAAGCGGCACCAGAGACGGATTTGAATCCATCACCTCCACCAAAGAGGCTTGCAAATACAGACAGGAACTTACCTCGACCGGCGACGTTATCACAACTGTTGCAAACAACCCGAACGCGATAGGATATGCTTCCCTGGCGGCTCTTCAGGACTCGGTTAAAGCATTGACGGTCGGCGGTGTTGCTCCGTCGGAAGCAATGGTTAAAGACGGCAGCTACGTTATCCAGAGACCTTTCGTCCTCGTAACGAAAACCGGAACTCAGCTCTCCGAAGTTGCTCAGAAGTTCTTCGACTTCGCAACCTCCGCGGAAGCAAACGACCTCATCTCCAAAGCGGGCGCGGTTCCCGTTAAATAACAAACAAAACGGACATAAAGCGGCGGCGGGCTCGGACGAAAGATTCGGGTTCGCTGCGTGCCGCGTGAAAGAGGCTTTGTAAGATGAAAAACAAAAAGAGATTATTCGAAAATATAATACACGGGATATTCCTTGTGCTCGGTCTGATAACGGTCGGCTGTGTGCTGCTCATAACCGTTTATCTGATAATATCAGGCATTCCCGCGATAACGAAAATAGGGCTTTGGGATTTCCTGTTCGGCACGGAATGGGCATCGACGGCAAAAGAGCCGAAATTCGGAATACTGCCGTTTATCCTGACAAGCGTTTACGGAACCGCGGGCGCAATACTTTTGGGTGTTCCCATAGGATTTCTGACGGCGGTCTTCCTTGCAAAGGTTGCGCCGCCGAAAATGAAAACACTTGTTGAATCGGCAGTCAGCCTGCTGGCAAGCATACCCTCCGTTGTTTACGGTCTTGTGGGCATGATAGTGCTCGTTCCCGCGATAAGAAAAATATTCAACGTTCCGGACGGTGCAAGCCTGCTGGCGGCGATAATCGTTCTTGCGATAATGATACTGCCCTCTATCATAAAAGTTTCGCTGAATGCGTTGGAAGCCGTTCCGAAAGAATATGAGGACGCTTCTTTGGCGCTCGGCGCGACACCGACGGAAACATATTTCAAAGTTTCCGTTCCCGCGGCAAAAAGCGGTATCGCGGCAGCGGTCGTACTCGGCGTTGGCAGAGCGATAGGCGAAGCGATGGCGGTCATGATGGTTGCGGGCAACGTTGCGAATATGCCGCGCCTTATGGGCAGCGTCCGTTTTCTGACAACGGCGGTCGCAAGCGAAATGTCCTATTCTTCGGGACTTCAAAGACAGGCTCTTTTCTCGATAGCGCTTGTGCTGTTCCTCTTCATCATGCTTATAAACGCCGCGCTGAACTTCTTCTTGAAAGGACGTAAGGAAAAATAATATGAAAAACAACAAAACGTCTTTGAAAAGAAAAGCATACGGGGTCACGATGAACGTTCTTATGGGAGTTGCGGTAACACTGACCTGTGCGCTGGTTCTTTTTCTTATAGTATATATCCTTTACAAAGGTCTTCCCAATATAACATGGGAATTGCTTTCGACCTCGCCGAGTTACCTTTCGGGTACGATAGGCATTCTTCCCGACATTCTCAATACCGTTTATCTTGTTTTGGCTACGCTTGTCTTCGTGCTTCCGCTCGGGGTCGGCGCGGCGATATATCTGACTGAATACGCAAAGAACAAAAGAATAGTTGCAATAATCGAATATGCGGCAGAAACGCTTTCAGGCATACCGTCCATTATCTACGGACTTGTCGGAATGCTGTTTTTCTGTCAATTCCTCGGATTCCAGACATCAATAATCGCGGGCGCGCTGACGCTTGTTATAATGAACCTGCCCACGGTTATGAGAACCACGCAGGAAAGCCTGAAAACCGTCCCGCAGAGTTACCGTGAAGGCGCTTTCGGGCTGGGCGCAGGCAAATGGAGAGTTATCCGAACCGTTGTTTTGCCGGGCTGTATCGACGGTGTTATAACAGGCTGTATCCTTTCCGTCGGACGAATCCTCGGCGAATCCGCGGCGCTGCTTTTCACGGCGGGAGTAGCACACGTCGTAAACGGGCTTTTCGAGGGGCTTGCAAGTTCGGGAGCCTCGCTGACAGTCGCACTTTACGTTTATGCAAAAGAGCGCGGTAAATTCGACGTCGCGTTTGCGATAGCGGCGATACTGATGATTCTTGCGCTTATCATCAACCTTGCGGCGGCGCTCGTCGGCAAATATTTCAAAAAGAGGAGAAGTATATGAGCAATATTATAACCGTCAACGACCTTTGTCTTTGGTACGGAAACACGCAGGCGCTCAAAAACGTCAATATAAATATAGCAAAAAACAGCATAACCGCACTTATCGGACCCTCCGGCTGCGGTAAATCCACATTTCTGAAAACGCTCAACAGAATGAACGACCTTGTACCGGGCGTTCGCATAACCGGCGAAGTCAAATACGACGGCAAGGACATTTTTTCCCCCGGCACGGACGTAAACGAACTCCGCAAGAACATCGGCATGGTGTTCCAGAAGCCGAACCCGTTTCCGATGAGCGTTTACGACAACATCGCTTACGGACCGCGCACGCACGGCGTTCGCAACAAGGCAAAACTTGACGACATCGTGGAACGCTCGCTCCGCGACGCGGCAATATGGGACGAGGTCAAGGACAGACTCAAAAAATCCGCGCTCGGGCTTTCGGGCGGACAACAGCAGAGACTTTGCATAGCCCGCGCATTGGCGGTTGAACCCGACGTGCTTCTGATGGACGAACCGACCTCGGCGCTCGACCCCATTTCGACCTCGAAAATTGAAGATCTTGCCATGGATCTGAAAAAGAAATACACGATAGTTATCGTTACGCATAATATGCAACAGGCGGTGCGTATATCGGACTACACGGCGTTTTTCCTGCTTGGCGACCTTGTCGAATACGACGGCACGGAAAAAATGTTCGAACAGCCGCAGGATAAACGCACGGAAGATTACATCACGGGGAGGTTCGGATAATGAGAAGCAGATTTGACGAACAGCTGGCAACGCTGAACAAGGAACTTATAGAAATGGGCGCGCTTTGCGAAGAGGCGATAGCCGACGCTGCGAAAGCGCTGATGACGGCTGACGAAAAAACGGCGGCGAAAGTGGAGCCTCTCGAAGCGGAAATAAATCAAAAAGAAAGAGATATAGAATCTCTTTGCCTGAAAATGCTGCTTCAACAGCAGCCCGTGGCAAGAGACCTGCGTCAAATATCCGCAGCGCTGAAAATGATAACCGACCTTGAAAGAATAGGAGATCAGGCGTCGGACATCGCGGAAATAATCACCTTTATAGACAAAAAGGCGGGCGTTGACTGCGAACCCATTTGTCTTATGGCGGAAGCGACCATACGCATGGTGACGGAGAGCATTGACGCTTTCATAAAAAGAGATGTGGGCATTGCTCAACAGGCGATAGCGCACGACGACACGGTGGACGATTATTTCCTCAAAGTCAAGCGTTCGCTTATAAACATGATAGCCCAAAGACCCGCAGACGGAGAACACGCGCTCGATCTGCTGATGATAGCAAAATATTTTGAACGTATCGGCGACCATGCGGTGAACATCGCGGAATGGGTCATCTTTTCCGTGACGGGAGTTCACAAAGAGCAGACCGTGTGACGCTCCGACGAAAAGGGCATACGGCGGAACATCGTGCGAAAAATGCCCGAAAGAAAGGGACATAAACAATGACGAAAAAAATATTCCGTTCGATAATCGCGGTTGCCGCAGTCGTTCTTGCGGCGTGCTTTGTGCTGATTCTCGGAATCCTTTACAGCCACTTCACATCTGTGCAGAAAGACAATCTGCAATCCGAACTTGCGCTGGCATCGACCGCCGTTGAGAAAAACGGGCTTGACTATCTCGAAAGCGTAGATGAAAAGTCGTGCCGTTTCACATGGATAGCGGCTGACGGCAAAGTTATTTTCGATTCCGAGGGCGACGCGGCGAACATGGAGAACCATAAGGACAGACAGGAAGTCGCTCAGGCGTTCGAAACGGGTTTCGGGCAGAGTTCGAGATATTCGACAACGCTCACGGAAGAAACCGTTTATTACGCAAAAAAACTGAATGACGGAACGGTGCTCCGCGTTGCGGTCAAAAGACTTACCGTGCTGACGCTTGTGCTCGGAATGGTGCAGCCGCTTATCGTGGTCATCGCGATAGCGCTGATAGTATCGCTTCTGCTCGCACGCAGTCTTTCGAAAAAGATAGTTGAACCGCTCAACTCGCTCGACCTTGACAAACCGCTGGAAAACAACGTATACGACGAACTTTCGCCGCTGCTTGTCAAGATAGAAAAACAGAACAGGCTCATAGGCGCACAGTTGAAGAAATCAAAAACGGATAAAGCCGAGTTTTACGCCGTTATCAAAAGCATGAAAGAGGGTCTTGTGCTGTTGAACGCAAACGACACTGTTCTGAGCATAAACCCTGCGGCGGAAGCGGTGTTCGGCACGGACGAAAAATGTGTGGGACAGGACTTTTTGACGGTTGACAGAAGTCTTGAAGTCGGCAAAACGATAGCGGAAGCCAAGGAAAATGGCAGCGCGCAATTACAGACGGAAAGAAACGGCAAAATTTATCAGATGAACGCAAGCCGCATAGGAACACCGCCGAATGCGGGAGGCACCGTGCTTTTGGTTTTCGATATAACCGAAAAAGCGTTTGCGGAAAGAAACAGACGCGAATTTACGGCAAACGTTTCGCACGAACTGAAAACGCCGTTGCACTCGATAATGGGCTGCTCTGAACTTATGGAAAACGGGCTTGTCAAAGCGGAAGATATGCCGCGCTTCGTTTCGAGAATACACTCTGAAGCGTCGAGGCTCGTTACGCTTGTCGATGACATCATCGGGCTTTCGCAGCTTGACGAAAACGCGGAGTTCCCGAAAGAAGAAGTTGACTTGCTCGCGCTTGCGGAAAAGGAAGTCGGTACGCTTGCGGCGACCGCAAAGGATAAAGACATCAAAATTTCCGTCGGCGGCGAAGAAATTACCGTGACGGGCGTTCGCAGACTTCTGCACGAGATAGTTTACAATCTTTACGACAATGCGCTCCGTTACACCGAAGCGGGCGGCAAAGTCGGTGTGACCGTCGGCAAAGAAGAAAACGAGGCGGTCATCACGGTTTCCGATACAGGCATCGGAATCCCGCCCGAAGACCTTGACAGGGTGTTCGAGAGGTTCTACCGCACCGACAAGAGCCGCTCGAAAGAGACAGGCGGCGCGGGGCTGGGGCTTTCGATAGTCAAGCACGCGGTTTCGTATCTGGGCGGCAGAATAAGCCTTGACAGCGCACAAGGCATCGGAACGACCTTTAAAGTCTACCTTCCCAAAGACCCGGAAGACCATTCGGACGACTGAACCGAACGGGCTCACCTTTCACGCAATCAAAAGGCGAGGTCGGCGGACATAACAAAAATCAAAGACTTCCGACGGAGAAATGCGGTTTTCCGTCGGAAGTCTTGTTTTTTTTCGTATATTCATTTTGCGCGCGGCAAAGTCCTGTTTATCGGACGGTCATCTTCGTATAATGTATTTGCCGAAAGAAAAGACGGAAGATATCCGAATATATCTCTCACAAAGGCCTTCTTTCGTCCGCACGGCAATGATGACAGAACGCCGCGCCGCGCGTTCGGAAACAGGCAGGATTCCGAACGCTCTCTCCCCACCCACCCACAAAAGGCGCGGCGGAAGGTCATTGATTTATGAGAACGGAAAAATGCTTCCGGGTAAGGAAAATAAAGAAATGGGGCTGTAAAAAACGCAAGTTTTTTTACAGCCCCTTTGGGGATAGGAAAAAAGGTTCAGAAT
>OLQA01003414.1_pt1 | contig 11315 bp, 7 predicted proteins | sample 1673151 | NCBI WGS metagenome assembly OLQA01 (sample SAMEA3136760, study PRJEB25190) | human gut metagenome | biome: human gut; feature: human-associated habitat; material: faeces | place: Austria | collected 2013 | reverse complement strand
GATATGGTCGTCGTTGCGGAAATACTTGTGGACTTCGATCATCGCCGTGTTGATGCTGCGGGCGCCGCGGCTGCCGCCGGCGACGAGGAGTGTAAACTTATCCGGGTCCAGGCCCAGGGCCTTGCGCCCTTCTTCCCGCGTCACCGTGAGGATATCCTTGCGGACGGGATTGCCCGTATAGACCAGGATATCCTTGCGCTTGAAACGGGCTGCTGCCTCTTCATAGCCCAGAGCTACGCGGTTGACGAAGCGGCTCAAAATCGTATTGGTAACGCCGGGGATGACGTTCTGTTCCTGTATCAGTGTGGGCACACCGCTCAGGCTGGCTGCCAAAAGGACCGGACCGCAGACGAAACCGCCCGTCCCGATGACGACGTCCGGTTTGAATTTGTGGATAATGCCTTCTGCCTTGATCAGACTGCCTGCCGTCTTGCCCAGGGTGACGAGGTTGCGGACGGAAATCTTCCGTTCCAGGCCCCGCACGTCGAGGGTGACGAAAGGCAAGCCTTCTTTAGGGATCAATGTATTTTCCAGGCCGATTTTGGAGCCGACGTAGAGAAATTCGGTGGGCTCAATGTCGGCAATCGCCCGGGCAATGGTAATCGCCGGGTAGATATGGCCGCCTGTGCCACCTCCGGAAATAATGACTCGACGCATGTTCCTGCCTCCTGTTGTTTCTTCTAAATATCGTTAAATGGCGTTGACGATGCCCTTGAAGACACGTCCGCGCTGTTCAAAATTATCATACATGTCAAAGCTCGAGCAAGCCGGCGACAAGAGGACGGCCTGCGGTGCCTTGGCGATTTTGCGGGCCAGCATGATGGCCCCTTCCATGCTGTAACCAGTGCGGCGGATATCCGGGATACCCGCCTTCTTGGCAGCGGCTTCGAAGCGTTCGGCCGCATCGCCGATGAGGATCAGCGTATCGACGCGTTTCGCCGCCAGGGCCATGAAGTCATCGAGGGGCGTCTTCTTGTCATAGCCGCCGGCAATGAGGATGAGGTGCCCCTGCGGGAAGGCTTCCAGGGCCTTCATGGACGCATCGACGTTGGTCCCCTTCGAGTCGTTGTAATAGGTGACGCCGTGGATGGTCCGCACTTTTTCCAGGCGGTGTTCGACGCCTTTGAAATCCTTGAGGACCTGGCGGATGACGTCGAGAGGCGCTCCGGCAGCATAGGTCAAGAGAATCGCAGCCAGGCAATTCTGGATATTATGCTTGCCGAAGAGGTGCAGGTCCGTTTCGGCACAGACGACGGTATCCTGGCCATGGAGGCGCAGGATAAGCTGTCCGTCCTGATAAAAGGCCCCTTCCGGGACTTCGCCGCACGTCGAGAAATAGACGACCGTACCGGTCATGTCTTTCGCCATGGCCCGTACCCGTTCGTCATCGTAATTGAGGACGGCGTAATCGCCCTTGTCCTGATTGAGGAAAATCCGTTCCTTGGCAGCGGCATAGCCTTCCATCGTATGATGGCGGTCCAGGTGGTCCGGCGTGATGTTGAGGATTGTCGCGGCCTTGGCCTTGATGCTGTGCGTGAATTCGAGCTGGAAACTGGACAGTTCAGCGACGACGACGGCTTCTTTTGGCAGGTTGTCGGCCTGGGCCGACAGGCCGTAGCCGATATTGCCGCCGACGACGGTCTGACGGCCTGTGGCCTTCATGATTTCGCCGACCAGGGTCGTCGTCGTCGTCTTGCCATTAGTCCCAGTAATACCGATCATGTCGGCATCGGTGACCCGGCAGGCGACTTCGACTTCACTCCAGATTGGCAGGCCGCGGCGGGCCGCTTCTTTCATGATCGGGATTTCCGGAGAAATGACCGGCGACGGGACGACGACATCCATGCCGTCCAAAAGAGCCGTTTCCTGGCTGCCGAAGACCAGCTGGACGCCGGCGGCCTTTATATCCGGCCACGGCTGTTCCGCCGTGTCGATGGCCTTCATATCATTCAGCGTAACGGACCCGCCATGACCTGCCAGGGCCAGAGAGGCAGCGCGGCCGCTGATGCCTGCGCCGATGACTAAGAAATGTTTTCCAGAAAAATCCATGATGCTCATTGCCAACACCTGCTTTATATAAAATATCGTAGTTCAATCAGAAAAGCCGCAGGCCCTATTTGCAGGCCAGTACGACGATAATGGACAGGATCGCCATGAGAGCCGAGAAGCTCCAGAACACAGTGACGACCTTGACTTCACTCCAGCCAGACAGTTCAAAGTGGTGGTGGATCGGGCTCATCTTGAAGACGCGGACACCGCGGGTCTTGAAGGAAATGACCTGGATGATGACCGACAGGGCTTCGATGACGTACAAGCCGCCAGCCAGGATGAGGAGCAGTTCCGTCTTGGTCAAAATGGCCATAGCTGCCAGGGCACCGCCCAGAGCCAAAGAGCCCGTATCGCCCATGAACATCTTGGCCGGATGCTGGTTATAGAAGAGGAAGCCCAGGCAGGCCCCGGTCAGGGCCGTGCCGAAGATAGCGAAATGGGTATAGCCCAGGGCGACGGCGATGACGACGTAGGCAACGGACGTAATGGCGCAGGACCCGGCAGCCAGGCCGTCGAGGCCGTCGGTCAGGTTGACGGCATTGCTCGTGCCGACGATCATGACGAAGACGAAGAGATAGTAGAACATGCCCAAATCGACAGTGATGGAAGTAAAGGGAATCCACAAGGTCGTCGGGAAATGGAGAAAGGCATCGAGGATGTAGCAGAAAATCGCGGCCATGACGAACTGGCCGGCCAGTTTCTGTTTCGCCGTAAGACCCAGGTTGCGGTGCTTGATGGCCTTGATGCTGTCATCGAGGAAGCCGATGACGCCATGCCCCAAAGCCAGGAATAAGGCCAGGCCTTTGCGCAGGTCCATCGGATCGAAAATGAGGCACGATACGGTCAGCGCCGTCAGGATGAGGATGCCGCCCATAGTCGGCGTCCCGGCTTTATATTTGTGGCTCTGCGGCCCTTCTTCCCTTTCGGACTGGCGGGCATGGAATTTTTTCAATTCCTTGATGACCAGCGGTCCGAAGACCGGGCCGATGACCAGGCTGACGATGAAGCTGAGAATCAGCATTTTAAACATTCACATTACTTCCTTTCAAAATAGGGCAGTATTTTTTCCATGGCAAAGCTCCGCGAGCCCTTGAGGAGGACTGTGTCGCCATCGTGGAGGAGTTCTTTCAGCTGGCGCGCCGCCTGTTCATGCGTATCCGTCGTATAGACGGCCGTCATGCCTGCAGCTTTCGCCGATTGGGCGATATCTTTGGCTAAATCGCCCATCGTAATGAGGGCATCGAGACCGGTCTGGGCGACGAGGCGGCCAATGGCTTCGTGTTCCCGTTTCGCCCAGTCTCCCAGTTCGCCCATGCCGCCGAGGACGGCGATCTTGCGGCCCTTTGTCAGCAGGTCCAGCGTGCGGATGGCTTCGGCCATAGACGCGGGATTGGCATTATACGTATCGTTGATGAAGGTATACGGCCCGATATGCAGCAGTTCCTGGCGCATGGCCATGCCGTGGTACGATGCCAGGCCGCGCTGTATCTCAGCCGCGCTCAGGCCCGTCAGCTGGCCGACAGCAATGGCTGCCAGGGCATTGTAGACGTTGTGGCCGCCGATGACCGGCACGGAAACGTCGAAAGACTGGCCGGCGCCGCTGCAATGGAAGCGGACGCCCTGCTGGTCGCAGACGATGTGGTCTGCCCGGACAGCCGCCTGGTCATCGGTCCCATAGAGGACGGTCTTCCCTTTGCACAAAGCCGTCATCGGGCGGACGAAGGGATCGTCGCCGTTGAGGACAGCCGTCCCCTTTTCATCCAGGGCCTGGACGAGTTCAGCTTTGGCCTTGGCGATATTTTCCTGCGAGCCCAGCAGTTCGATATGGCTCTTGCCGACATTGGTTACGACGCCGATAGTCGGTTCGCCGATGGCAGCCAGTTCGGCAATCTGTCCTAAGCCGCGCATGCCCATTTCTACGACGCAGGCTTCGTGTTCCGGCGTCAGCTGCAAGAGCGTCTTGGGCAGGCCGATTTCGTTGTTGAAATTCTTTTCCGTCTGCAAGACACGGTACTTTTCGCTGAGGACGGTAGCGATCATATTGCGCGTCGACGTCTTGCCGACCGAACCGGTGACGGCTACGACGGGGATGGCAAAGCGGCGGCGGTGGAAGCGGGCCAGGTCCTGATAGGCCTTGAGCGTGTCGGCGGCGACGAAAATCGGCGCCGTCAGCCCTTCATATTCCGGACGCACTTCCGATACGACTGCCCCGGCAGCGCCGGCAGCCAGGGCCTTATCTACGAAATCATGGCCGTTGAAAGACGTCCCTTTGAAGGCGACGAACAACGAACCCTTGGCGATGGCCCGCGTATCCGTGCAGACATCGCTGAAAGACACAGAGGCGGCCGGCTTCAGGAGCCGGGCGCCAGTGGCCTGGATTATTTCTTCGCTAGTAAAAGCAGCCATTATTTATCTCCTCTGTGCAGTGCATGGACGGCGTTGCGCGCTTCTTCGCGGTCATCGAAATGAATGGTCCCGTCGTTGAGGATCTGATACGTTTCATGGCCCTTGCCGGCGATGACGATGATGTCGTTGGTCTGGGCCAGTTCGACGGCGCGGTAAATGGCGTCGCGGCGGTTGACGATGACTTCATGGTGCTGACCCGGTTTCAAGCCTTCCTTGACGCCCGCTTCGACTTCGGAAACGATGGTTTCCGGGTTTTCCGAGCGGGGGTTATCAGACGTGACGATAGGGATATCGGCCAGTTCGGCGCCGATGCGGCCCATGATGGGGCGCTTGGTCTTATCGCGGTCGCCGCCGCAGCCAAAGACGGCGATGATGCGGTTCGGCTTCATGGCCCGCGCCGTTTCCAGGGCCTTCTGCAGGCTGTCCGGCGTATGGGAATAGTCGACGACGATGGCGAAATCCTGACCGGCTTCGACGAGTTCAAAACGGCCCGGTACGGAGTGGAAGGTCTGGATAGCCTTGTCGATAGTGGCTTCATCGACGCCTTCGGCATGGGCTGCGCCGATGGCAGCCAGCGTATTGTAGACATTGAACAAGCCCGTGATATTCATGTTGAGGTGGACGTTGACGAAGGGGCCGACGACATCAAAGGAGGATTTCTTCAATTCGACTTTCAAGTTGGACCCTTTGAGGTCGGCATCCTTTTCGACACCGTAGGTCAGGACCTTGCAGTGGCAGGCCTGGAGGATATCCTTGGACCAGGGATCGTCGATATTGACGACAGCCGTCTTGTTTTCCTTGACGTGGTCGGCAGCGGTCAGGCTCTGGAAGAGCTTGGCCTTGGCGGCGACGTAGTTTTCCATGGTCTTGTGGAAATCGAGGTGGTCCTGGGTCAGGTTGGTAAAGACGGCCGTATCGTATTCGATGCCGGCGACGCGGTTCAAGGCCAGGGCATGGCTGGAAACTTCCATGACGACATGGGTCATGCCCTTTTCCTGCATGAGGGCCAGGAAGTGCTGGAGTTCGACGACATCCGGTGTCGTGTTGTGGATCGGCAGTTCTTCGTCGTCGATGAGGGCGTGGATGGTGCCGATGACACCGACATGATAGCCTGCAGCCCGCAGGATATGGGCGATGATGTGAGTCGTCGTCGTCTTGCCGTTGGTGCCGGTGACGCCGATCATGCGCATCTTCTTGCCCGGATAATCATAAAAGAACGGGACCATGTCTTCCAGGGCGTGATGGATGTCCGGTACCTGAATCTGGACGGTGCTCTTGGGCAGGTCGAGGTGTTTCGTCGTCAAGACGGCGACGGCCCCCTTTTCGACAGCCTGGGCTGCAAAGGCGGCGCCATCGACGTGGACACCGGAAATGCAGACGAAGAGATAGCCCGCTTCAATCTGGCGCGAATCCGATGAAATACCGGTGATCACCGTATCGGCACTGCCATTGAGATTATAAATGCCCTTGATCTGTTTACAAAGTTCTCCTACCGTTTTGGTCATAATCATAGGTCCTCCTTGTGACTTCTTTCTGTATTCTCTACAAGCTAAACAACAATGAGGTCGTCGCACGAAGTGCGTCGACCTCTCGGTTTTAAGCAATTATCGACGTTTTCCCCTTGCGGCCTGGTCCGTCTGGCTCCCGTAAAGGATCCGTGACGGCGCTACCATGCCCAGTCGCTTCGTCGCGGTCGTGTAAATTCGTTCCGGTGTTTCCAATTTGGAAATCTCGACGCGCAGTTCATCGTTTTCACGCTGCAGCTGCTGCGTCTCGCGCTTCACCTCCATGAGTTCTCCACTCTGCTGATACGCCCAGGATGTCAGTAGATTGGACACGATCACGATAGCCGCAATCATTCCAATCGGCAGCAGGACGTAAGCCGCCCCCCGCCGGATTGCGTCTACGGCAGCCGTCCGCCATAAGGGTATACTCTTATCACCATGTATGTTCCCGGCTTTCCTCACCAGCATACGCAACACATCCATTTCCATGATCATAGCCCGGCCCCGTTACTTGCGGATGCCGACGCGGAGCTTCGCACTGCGGGCCCGCGGATTCGTATCCAGTTCTTCCTGCGACGGCAGGATGGGCTGGCGCTTCGCTTTTAGGATGGCATGATGATGGCACGTACAAACGGGCATGTCCGGCGGGCAGATACAATCTGTCGCCAAGAGCCTCAAAGTCTGTTTGGCAATGCGGTCTTCCAGGGAATGAAAGGTAATGACGCACAGCCGTCCGCCCGGCTTCAGGCGCTGGGCAGCCTGTTCCAGGGAATCGTGAAGGATTCCCAGTTCATCATTGACTTCGATACGGATGGCCTGGAACGTCCGCTTGGCCGGATGGGGTCCGTCCTTGCGGGCACCGGCCGGGATGGCCTTCTTGATGACCTGGACCAGTTCTTCTGTCCGTTCCAGGGGCTTTTCCCGCCGCGCCTCGACGATGAAGGCCGCAATGCGCTTGGCCCACCGTTCTTCGCCGTAGGTCTTGATAATGCGGTATAAGTCGGCCTGGCTGTAGCCATTGACGATATCGTAAGCGCTGCGCTTCTGGTCCCGGTCCATGCGCATGTCCAGGGGACCGTCCTGCATGTAGGAAAAGCCCCGTTCCGGCGTATCGAGCTGATAACTGGACACGCCGAGGTCGAACATGACGCCGTCCACCTTTTCTATCCCCAATTCATCGAGCACGTCTGGCAGATAGCGGAAATTCCGCTGTACCAGGATACGCCGGCAGGCCGTATCCTTCAGCCGTTCCGTCGCCGCTGCAATGGCGTCCCGGTCCTGGTCGAGGCCGATGAGCGTCGCCTTAGGCGACAAGCGTTCGGCCAGCGCCCGGGAATGACCACCGCCGCCGAGTGTACAATCGACATAGATCCCGTCAGGGTCGGTAATTAAGTTATCTATGGTTTCTTTACGAAGCACACTGACGTGATGAAAATTCATAATTCCTCCTAAAAGTCCAAGTCCAGGGCATCGTCGAGACTTTCTGCAATTTCTTCCATGACCGGTACGGTCTTGGCAGCATACGCTTCATAAGCGTCTTTGCTCCAGATTTCGACCTTATCCCCTGTCCCCAGGACAGTCACATCCTTGACCAGCTTGGCATAGGCCCTCAATGTCGCCGGAATCAGGATGCGGCCTTGTTTATCGAATTCTACTTCGGCAGCACTGCCGAAGACAAACCGCTTGAAGGCGCGGACATTTTCTTTAGAAGCCCGGAGTTTTTTCAAACTGCCGGCCAACCGCATCCACGCCTCCATCGTATAGACAGAAAGGCAGCCTTCCAAACCGCGGGTAACGACGAACTTTGGCCCTAGTTCGTCCCGAAATTTGACAGGCAAAATAACGCGACCTTTTGCATCGATGGTATGTTCATATTCACCCATAAACATAAGGCCGCAACTCCTTTCACTTTTCACCACATTTTACCACATTTCCACACGCCGTGACAACATAATGGCGAAAAAAAGAAGTTTTGCCTGAAAGTTTCTTCTTTCAGACAAAACTTCTTGGGGAGATTCGTGGCTCGTAGTTCGAGTTGAAAGTTTGCAGTTTGAAGTTTGTAGTGAATAGCTTTAAATTCAAAGCCATCTTCTACAAACTCCGTACTAAAAACTATAGAGAAAAGTAACCTCGCATAATGACAGGAACCTGAGTGCGTCTCCCCCGGCGGGCCGCCCTTTGGGACGGCCCCTACGGAGCGGCCTGCGACCTGCGACCTGCGGTCCGCCCTTTGGGCGGCCCCTACAGCATGTTTACGACGATGGGCTCGGTGCGCAATTTGTGGAAATCGCAGCGCCGGACGAGTTCATCCCGGCTGTAACGGCGCCGTTCCGGCACCAGGCCGCCGGCGTAGGCCAGGTAGGACAAGATGTCTTCTGCCGTAAGGCCCCGGTCCCGCAGGGAGCGGATGGTGATGCCGTGCTGGCGCTTGGACAGGCGGTTCCCGGCTTCATCGACGAGCATGGGCACGTGGGTGTATACGGGCGGCGTATATCCCAACGTTTCCATGAGCCATATCTGCTGGGCCGTCGACGATAACAGGTCTTCACCACGCAGGACGTGGGTGATGGCCATGGCCCCGTCGTCGACGGAGACGGCCAGCTGATAGGCATACATGTCGTCGGCCCGGCGGACGACGAAGTCGCCGCAGCAGCGCGTCAAGTCTTCGTGGAACGGCCCGTAGACGCCGTCTGTAAAGTAAATGGTCCGTTCCGGCACATGGACCCGCCACGACGGCTTCTTGGTCATCTGCTTCCGCTGGGCTTCGCTCAGGCCGTAGCAATGGCCGTCGTAGACGGTATGCTCGCCGGCATGAGGGGCGCCGACGGCCTGCAGGCGGGCGCGGCTGCAATAACAGGGATACAAGAGGCCGGCGGTTTTGAGTGTATCCAGGGCCGCCGCATAGCGGTCGTATCGTTCCTGCTGGATGTACGGCCCGTAAGGTCCGCCTATGTCAGGCCCTTCATCCCAATCGAGGCCCAGCCAGTGCAGGTCTTCCATGAGGGCCTGGGTAAAGATGGGTTTCGACCGCTGTTCATCAATATCTTCGATCCGCAGGACCAAGGTCCCGCCGGCCTGGCGCACTTGCAGCCAGGCCAGGAAGGCCGACCAGACATTGCCCAAATGGATATAGCCCGTCGGGCTCGGCGCAAAACGTCCGCGCATGACACTCACATCCTAATCGGGCAGCGAAATGAGGCTGGTGAACAAGTCCTTCGCTTCGCGTATCTTGGCTTCACTGCCCATGACGCAGACATTGTCATCGGCCATGACGGCGCGGATGCGCGGTGCCAGGGCCCGGATGTCGGCGGCCGTCGTCGCCAGCAGCTGGTCCCGGCGCTGCTGGGCAATAGCATCAGTGGTCCCCGTGAAATAGCGGGTCATGGCCTTGGCCCCCCGCAGGGACGGCGTCAAGGGGATGTCGATGCGGCTCAAGGTCCCGATGACGTATTTCGTCATTTCCCGGTCAGACACGTCGAAGGATTCCAGATAATCTGCCAGGGCATCGTAGGCCTCGACGCTGGAGCGGAGATTGGGGTCGCGGTACGAGCAGAAGACCATGTCGCCGTTGTCATAGAAACGGGTGAAGGCGCCGTACGCCCCGCCCTGGACGCGGATCTTCGTCCACAAGTAGCCGTACTGGAGAATCGTATCGAGGACCATGAGCGAGCCGTCATAGTCGTAGCCATGGCTGCGGAAGTTGCCGCCTTTGGCGACGTACTGGACCGTGCCGCTGGTCATGATGCCTTCATTCTTCCGGGACAGGCCGAAATCGCACAAGCCCTGGAGCTTTTCGCCCTGCGGCAGGGCCGTGATCCACGACGACACAGTGTCTTTCGCCGTCTGCCAGTCGTCCCGGCTGGCCGTCACTTCCAGGGTCAGGGCCGAACGGGTGAAGATCTTCTTCATGACCGCAGCGAGTTTGGCGCCGATGGCTTCGGCGTCCGTGTGGATGCGGCTGGCGACATCGGTAATGAATTCGTAGTACGACAATTCCCCGGCGTCGCAGAAGGCTTCAACTGGCGAAACGTAGGACAAGACGCGGTGCATGACGATCGTATGGCCCCGGCGGAAGGCGTCCATATCCCAGCCGGCCTTCGTTTCTTCCACGAGTTCGACCAGGCGGTCCTTATTCGTGAAGACCGTATGCAGGGAGATTTCCTTCAACAAATCGACGAGTTTGTCCAGGTTCTGCGTCAGGCCTTTGGCCTTGAAGCGGAAGACCGGCATGTAGTCCTTGTTGTCCGTCCGGTTCGAAAAGGCCGACACGCTGTAGTCGATGCCGCCCGTGTACAAGTCGATGAGCGACGCGATGTCCCCATACGTATGGTCTGTCGTATCCATATCGCCGATGAGATCGCTCAGCAGGTAGACATAGGAAATTTCTTCCCGCGTCAGGCCGTGGAGGTCGAAGTAGGCATTGACATAGGTAATGCCGTTCGTTTCATCCGGGACGTAGCAGACCGGGACGCCGCCTACATCCTGCTGTTCCATGACGACGGTATCGGCCTTCTTTTCCAAGTCGTCCCGGGTCAGGGTCGGAATCGTTTCCAGCGCTTCCGGCGAATCCGGCGTAGCCTGCCGTTTCTGCAGGGCCTGGGAATCGGCTACGATGGCGTCGATTTCTTCTTTCGAGAGAGAAGCCTTGTAGGCCGTCAGTTTTTCGGCCAAAGCCTTATCGTGCCGTTCAGTCAGGCCCGGTTCCGGAACTAATGAGACCAAGGCGTAATAGGGATTGTCGAGGATGTATTTCTGGATGAGGCCTTCAAAATAACCGTTGTCGATGCCACGACGCAGCGTATCCAGTGCCCCTTCATAGGACAGGGCAGCCAGGGGATCCATGTCGTAGAGCCACGTATCCATGCAGCGGATGCCGTAGATGAGGCCCTTCGGGCGGCCGACGAAATCCGCTTCGCGCAAGATGAATTCCGTCCGGTTCAAGGCGCCGGTGAGCAACGTCTTGTCCAAGCCATTGCGGACGATGCCGCCGAGAACATTGCGGACGATAGGCAGAATCTTGTCCTGTTTATCCGAGTCTGAACCATTGACGGAAATGCCCCACAGTGGTTGCAGAAGGCCGTCCTGGAATTCACCGGAAATATCTTTGCCCAGACCGGCGTCGACCAAGGCTTTCTTCAGCGGCGCTGCGGGAGACTGCAAGAGAACATAGGTCAGAACCTTGAAGGCCATGGCTACCGTCGGATCCAGGGCATCGTCGATGACATAAGTCAGGCTGTGCAAGGTCTTATGATCCGTCTTTTCCCCCGTGGCAATGCCGTAGGGGAAGGTCTGGACCTGGCTGCCCGGGCAGGCCTGGCGGCCGATGGCCGAATCGATGGTCTGGGCCTGGAACTG
>OLQA01003411.1_pt1 | contig 11324 bp, 8 predicted proteins | sample 1673151 | NCBI WGS metagenome assembly OLQA01 (sample SAMEA3136760, study PRJEB25190) | human gut metagenome | biome: human gut; feature: human-associated habitat; material: faeces | place: Austria | collected 2013 | reverse complement strand
TTTTGATCGACCTTTTTTCAAAAAGGTCGCGGGGTCTTGGGGCAGCGCCCCAAATCGTCGTCCGCAGACGACGAAATCTTTTTGCGTTCGCAAAAACTAGGAAGGTAGTTTGGAACGTCCGGAGGACGTTCCAAACGTAGGAAACCCAGTTGCATGGGTTTCCTAAAGGACTTGCCAAAGCAAGTCCTTAGAAAAATCACCACCTCACAGTAAATTATAGAAAGGACTTATCTTCATGAAAAACATTTTCTTCCGCACCACGTCTCTTTGGGCGTCCGTCCTTTACATGGCGCTCGGCCTTGTGCTCACGTTTTGGCCGGGCATGTCCGGCACCGTCTTTTGCTGGGGCATCGCCGCTGCACTCATTTTGTACGCCGCACATAGCTTCTGGTATTTTATAAAAGCCAGAAACCTCGGCTTCACTGCAGGCGGCACGCTCGTCATCGGCATTCTCTGCCTTGCGTTCGGTATTTTCTGCTTTTCCCGCCCATACGTCGTCCTCTCTTTCCTGCCCATCGCGCTCGGCATCATGCTGCTTGTAGACGGCATCGGAAAAATGCCGCTCGCCGTTGATGCCCTCTCGGTGTACAGCCCCTACCGCTTCTGGGTACTCATCTCCGCCGTACTGCCGCTCATTCTCGGCATCGTGCTGCTCGTAAATCCGTTCCGTGCCGCAAAAGCCGCCATCATGTTCTTCGGCATCAGCATTTTAGCAGACGGTCTCTTTGAGCTCATCACCTACATCCAGCAGCGCCGCGCAGAAAAATCCGAGTACAAGGATATCCGCTAAACAACCTTTTTGCAATAACAGGCAACATATACCGTTTGACCGAATGCACGTCGCGTGGTATAGTATGCTTGTAATATTCTGTATGGAGGTACAAACATGAACCCGAACATTGAAAAGGCGTTTCACGATTACGAAGCGCTCATCGCAAAAGAGAACAAGCCTGCCGCTTTTTACAACGGCATTTACACGCGTTACGAGAATCCTGTCCTCACCCGCGACCACATTCCGCCGTTCTGGAAATTTGACCTGAACGAGGAGACAAATCCGCTGGGTCTTGAGCGTCTCGGCGTGAACGCCGTCATGAACTCCGGCGCCATCAAGCTGAACGGTCAGTACTGCCTCGTCGCCCGCGTAGAAGGCAATGACAGAAAGTCCTTCTTCGCCGTCGCGCGCAGCAATAACCCTGTGCAGGGCTTCCGCTTTGATGATTACCCGGTCATCCTGCCAGACACCTCCCCCGAGGAAACGAACGTCTACGATATGCGTTTGACGCAACACGAAGACGGCTATATCTACGGCGTGTTCTGCAGCGAAAGCAAGGATAAGACCGTGAACGACCTCTCCGCCGCATTCGCCGCTGCCGGCATTGTCCGCACAAAGGATCTCGTCAACTGGGAGCGCCTGCCGGACCTCAAGACGAAATCTCCCCAGCAGCGCAACTGCGTGCTGCACCCGGAATTCGTCAACGGCAAGTATGCGTTCTACACCCGCCCACAGGACAGCTTCATTGAAGCCGGCGACCAGGGCGGCGTCAGCTTCGGTCTATGCGACGACATCACAAACGCTGTCATCGACGAAGAAAAAGTCGTCAGTCCGCGCCGCTACCACACCATCACCGAGTCCAAAAACGGTGCCGGCGCTGTGCCGATCAAGACCGAAAAGGGCTGGATCCACCTTGCACACGGCGTGCGCAACACCGCAGCCGGCCTGCGCTACGTGCTGTATGTCTTCGTGACCGACCTGCAGGACCCTGCAAAGCTCATCGCAGAACCGGGCGGCTTCTTCATCGCCCCGCTGGGCAAAGAGCGCGTCGGCGATGTTTCCAATGTCGTGTTCACGAACGGTGCCATCGCTGATGACGACGGCAAGGTCTACGTCTACTACGCTTCCTCCGATACACGCATGCACGTCGCGGAGACGAGCATTGCACAGCTGCTCGACTATGCGTTCGGCACCCCGGCCGACCCGCTGCGTTCCGCAGACTGCGTCCGCCAGCGCTGTGCCCTCATCGAGAAAAATCTCGAATATATGAAAGCGCACAAATAATTTCTCTTAAAGCATAAATAAACGAAGCACCGTGTCCTTGTGAGGCACGGTGCTTTTGTTTTGACTATATTCGTTTACTTCGTAATTTTCAGCTCGCCGTTCCAGACCTTGCTGCCGCTTTCCTCAACGTAAAGCTCCACTTTACTCTCTTCCGGCGCAAACTGCATTTTGCGGTTCCAGATGCTCAGTGCGTCACAGTCAAGCTTCAATTCTACCGTCTTCTTTTCGCCGGGCTGGAGATACACCTTCTCAAACGCTTTCAGCTCGCGCACGCGGCGGACGATTGTGCCGCTCACGCCCTGAATGTACAGCTGCACCGTCGCATGGCCCGCTGTGCTGCCGGTGTTTTCCACCTCGCACGTCACGGTATGCGCTTTTCCGTTTTCAAGTGCCGCAATAGAAATTTCCGGCGTGCCGTCCTTTACGGTCGTCTTGAACGTCGTGTAGTGCAAACCGAAGCCGAACGGGTACAGCGGCGTGTTCTCCAAATCGCGGTAGCGCATCACATCGTAGGAAGCGCGGGCGTTGTAGTACACCGGCAGCTGTCCCGTTGTGCGCGGCACAGAAACCGGCAGGCAGCCGCACGGATCTGCCGCGCCGCTCAAAACTTCCGCAATGGCCGTGCCGCCCCACGGGCCCGGATAGAACGACCACAGCACCGCATCGCTCTTTTCCGCGATCTCGGGGATAGCATGCGGGCGGCCGGAAATGAGCACCGTCACGACCGGCTTGCCGCTTTCAAACACGGCATCTGCCAGCTCGTTCTGCGCGCCCGGCAGACGCACATCAGAGGTATCCACGCCCTCGCCGCAATCCATCTGCAATTTCGTACCGACGATTGCCGCGCCGTTCGTGTCAAACTCCGCGCCCGCAAAGCGGCTTGAAGAACCGCCCAGCGCCAAAATGACGAGGTCGCTCTCCTCCGCAAGCCTCTCCGCCTCCGCAATACCGGAAGTATCGTCGTCGCAGATCGTGCAGCCGAGCGCATAGCGTACATCGGCGTTCTTAAATTCGTTCCGAATGCCGTCAAGCACCGTCACACCCACACCGTCACGCAGCGGCGGTGTGTAGTCGCCAAGCTGCTGATACAGCGCGTCCGCGTTCGGGCCAATGACTGCAATACGCAGCTTCTTCTCCTTTTTCAACGGCAAAACACCGTTGTTTTTGAGCAGCACTGCCGACTGCCGCGCAATTTCAAGGCTCTGCGGAAACGTTTTCGGCACATTGTATTCCGTCAGCGGTTTTTCTTCAAGGTACGGGTGCTCAAACAACCCGCGCGCAAATTTCAGCTCCAGCACGCGCAGAACCGCCTTGTCGAGCGTTTCTTCGGAAACGAGCCCGCGCTCCACGGCTTCTTCCAGGTGCGGGAAGCTGTCGTCCCACAGGCTCACGTCCACGCCTGCATTTAAAGCATACGCGGCGTTTGCCGCCTTGTCGTTACCCGTCAGCATATCGAGACGGTCAATCGCTACGCCGTCCGCCATCACGATGCCGTCAAAACCAAGCCCCTCGCGCAGCACGTCCTTTAAAAGCCACTCATTCGCATGGCACGGCACACCGTCAATCTCATTATATGCTGCCATCACACCCGTCGCGCCCGCTTTCACGGCCTCCTTCATCGCGGGCAGATGAATTTCGCGCAGCTCGCGCTCGCCGATGCGCGCCGCACTGGCGTTTACGCCGCCGGTCGTTTCGCCCTGTGCGCAGAAGTGCTTCGCAACAACCTCCAAACCGGCGCTCGCACAGCCCTTCACCGCCGCAGCAGCGTTCTGACCGCAGAGGTACGGATCTTCGCCGTAGCACTCTTCGCTTCTGCCCCAGCGCGGGTCACGCAGAATGTCCAGCATGGAAACGAGCGCAAAATCCACGCCCATTTCTTTTTGCTGTTCGCCAACGACCTTAAAGCCCTCTTCAACGAGCTTCGGGTTCCACGCCGCGCCCATGCCGAGGTTCACCGGCAGCAAATAGCCGTCGAGCGCCTGGTGGCCGTGCGGGCACTCGCTGCTCATCAGCATCGGAATACCGAAGCGAGAGTGCTCCAGTACATAGTGCTGCGCCAGATTATAGGCGCGGATTGCGTTCACGCCGGTAAGGCCGGTCGTATAATCCTTGTTCGCCCACGGGTCTGCGCGGTATAAGCCGTAAAGCACACCGAGGCCGCCCCATTTTTCCACTTCTTCTTTAAAGCTATCCGCAAGCTCCACGTGCTCGCCGTTGCAGGTGTAGCTCTGAAAGCCGTAAAGCTTCTGATTCACCTGACCGACCTTTTCGCGCAGCGTCAGGCGCGGCAGCAGATCTTCCGCACGCTCTTTCGGGGAAAGTGCACTGTCTTTAAATTTTTCTTTCATTTTCATTGTCCTCTCCATTGAAACTGTCAACCGATACAAAACTCAGTTGTGCGTACATGTTAAAGCATAGCACACCTTTGCACGGTTGACAAGGAAGAAAATCAAACGAATTTTTCGTACAGCTTTCACGGAATTTCATCACTTTTCTTTTTGCGTATCCTGTGTTATACTATAAAAAAGCATCCATGACCGAAGGAGCACCCCTATGAATCCAAAAAAATTCCCCATGCCCACCGGCATGCTCTTAAAAACCGATGACGAAGGAAAATTCCTTCCGTTTCAAAATCCAACTACCTATAAAGACATCACCGTCGAGCTAAAGCCGAACGGCGAAGTTCTGCGCGTATACGTCACCGCTGACACAACGCCCGTGCAGCGCGTCACGCTCTATTTCGCGGACCCGCTGCCCGAAAAAGCGCAGGTTTTAGGCGGTGTTTGGGAGCGCGGCTACGGCGACTATGAATGGCGCGGTTATGTCCCCCATCGCGTCATGCCGTGGTACTTCTTCCTGCAGAGCGGCAATAAGACCGAAGCCTTCGGCGTGCACACGCAGCCCGCTGCCATGTGCTGGTGGACAGCCGAAAGCACCGGGTACAGCGTATATCTCGACGTGCGCTGCGGCGGTCTCGGCGTGCGCTTAAACGGCCGCACACTCTGCGCTGCGGAGCTTTGCCGCGCAGAATACGAAGACGCCGACGGCTTTACTGCCATGGGTGAATTTTTCTCCGTTTTGAGCCCAAATCCCATTCTGCCGAAATCCCCCGTCTACGGCGCGAATAACTGGTACCATGCCTACGGGCATGCCACGGAAGATGACGTTCTGCGCGAAGCGAAGGCCCTCGCCGAACTCACCGAGGAGCTCGCAAACCGCCCGTGGTTCATCATCGACGACTGCTGGCAAATCGACCGTGCGGATAACTACAACGGCGGCCCGTGGCGCGCGGGCAACAAGGGCTTTCCGGACATGCCGGGCCTCGCCAAAAAGCTGCGCGAATCCGGCATACAGCCGGGCATCTGGGTACGTTTATTATGGGATCACAGCGAAAGTATTCCCGCCTCTTGGCGCTTGAAGCGTGACCCCGAATACCTCGACCCCTCCGTGCCCGAAGTGCTCGACCACATCGCGGAGGACATCCGCACCGTCTCAAGCTGGGGTTACAAGCTCATCAAGCACGATTTCACTTCCTACGACGTACTCGGCCGTTGGGGCTTTGAAATGGGCGACGAGCTCACGGACAGCGGTTGGCGCTTTGCAGACGAGACCCGCACGACGGCCGAAATTTTAATTGAATTATATAAACGCATCTTAGATGCCGCGGGTGACGCCATGGTCATGGGCTGCAACTGCTTCGGCCACCTCGGCGCTGGGCTCATGCACCTCAACCGCACCGGCGATGACGTCAGCGGCAAGCTCTGGGCACGTACGCGCCGCATGGGCATGAACACATTGGCATTCACCGCGCCGATGCACGACCGCTTCTTCGCCATTGATGCCGACTGCGTACCGCTCACCGATGCCATCGATGAAACGCTCGGCATGCGCTGGCTGGAGCTTGTGGCAAAAAGCGGCACACCCACGCTGCTCTCCGTTCCGGCTTCCTATTTAAACGGCGAGCGCAAAGCCATCATCCGCGACGCTTTCCGCCGCGCAAGTCAGCCCCAGCCCACCGCGCGCCCGCTCGATTGGCACGAGACCACCTGCCCCGCCGTGTGGAAGCTCGGCGAGGAAACGAAACACTTTGACTGGACAGAGCCGTGCGGCATCCTGACCGGCAGCATTTAAAGGAACTTTCATGAACAAATCAGACAGAACGGCTTTTTTGCCTGTTTCAAAAGAAGATATGGCGGTACGCGGCATCGAACAGCTCGATTTTGTGTACATCAGCGGCGATGCCTACGTCGACCACCCGTCGTTCGGCACGGCGATCATCTCCCGCATTCTCGAAGCGAACGGTTTCACGGTCGGCATTATCGCACAGCCGAACTGGCGCGACCCCGAAAGCGTGTGCACACTCGGCGAGCCAAAACTTGGCTTTCTCGTTTCCGCCGGCAATATGGATTCCATGGTGAACCACTATTCCGTCGCCAAAAAGCGCCGCCGCAGCGACTTTTTCTCCCCCGGCGGCAAAATGGGCCTGCGCCCGGATTACGCCGTCATCGTATATTCCAACCTCATCCGCCGCACGTTTAAAAAAACGCCCATCATCATCGGCGGCATCGAGGCCAGCCTGCGCCGCCTTGCGCATTATGATTACTGGTCGGACAAAATGAAGCGCTCCGTCCTGCTCGATTCCGGCGCGGATATCATTTCCTATGGCATGGGCGAGCGCTCCATCGTTGAGATTGCCGAAGCCCTGCGCAGCGGCATCCCCGTGCAGGAGCTCACGTTCATTCGCGGTACCGTGTATAAAACGCACATCGCGCCCGACGGCGACGACGTGCTCCACCTCCCCGGCTTCGATAAGATTTCCACCAGTAAAGAGCTGTACGCGAAAAGCTTTTACAATCAGTATCTCAACACCGACCCGTTCACGGCGAAAACGCTCGTCGAACCCTACCCGGACGATCACCTGTTCGTCGTGCAGAATCCTCCGCAGATGCCGCTTTCGACCGAAGAAATGGATGATACCTACGCCCTGCCCTATACGCGCACCTATCACCCGGATTACGAAGCCCTCGGCGGCATCCCCGCCATTGAAGAAGTGAAATTCAGTCTTGCCAGCTGCCGCGGGTGCTTCGGCGCATGCAGCTTCTGCGCGCTGACGTTCCACCAGGGCCGCATCATTCAGTCCCGCAGCCACGAATCGCTTTTGGAAGAAGCGAAAAAAATGACCGAGGATCCCGATTTTAAAGGCTACATTCACGACGTCGGCGGCCCCACGGCAAACTTCCGCAAGCCCGCCTGCAAAAAGCAGATGAAGGTCGGCGTGTGTAAAAACCGCCAATGTCTGTTCCCGGAGCCATGCTCCAACATGGAGATCGACCACACAGATTACGTCTCCCTCCTGCGCAAGCTGCGCGCATTGCCCAAAGTGAAAAAGGTCTTTGTGCGCTCCGGCATTCGGTTCGATTACCTCATCAATGACAAAGACGAAACGTTCTTCCGCGAGCTTGTTAAATACCACGTCAGCGGCCAGCTCAAAGTCGCACCGGAGCATATTTCCGACGGCGTGCTGCGCATGATGGGTAAGCCGCAGAATTCCGTCTATCGTCGCTTCGTCAAGCGCTACAAAGAGCTGAACGAAGAAATGCACCTCAACCAGTACCTCGTGCCGTACCTCATGTCCTCGCATCCCGGCTCCACCTTACAGGACGCCGTAAAGCTCGCGGAATATCTGCGCGACCTCGGCTATATGCCGGAGCAGGTGCAGGACTTCTACCCCACCCCGTCCACGATCTCGACCTGCATGTACTACACGGGGCTCGACCCGCGCACAATGAAGCCCGTATACGTCGCGCGCGACCCGCACGAAAAAGCGATGCAGCGCGCGCTCATCCAGTACCGTGACCCGAAAAATTACGACCTCGTCACAGAAGCGCTCATCAAAGCGAATCGCCGCGACCTCATTGGTACAGGCAAAAACTGCCTCTTGCGCCCCCGCCACGGCGATACCCGTTTTGCTCCTCCAAAGCCCGCCGCAAACAGCAATAAACCGTTTGACGGTAAAAACAAAAACGGCGCAAAGCACGGCAGAACGAGTCAACCGCCGGTGCCCCAAAGCCGCCGTTGGACAGGCGAGCCGCCCAAAAAGCGCGGCAAACGATAATGTAAGACAGCAAAAAGCTCTGCACCGAATTTCAGGCGCAGAGCTTTTGTCATCGCTTTATGATTTAATACAAACCCGGCTTGCAGAGAATCTCGTGAATTTTCGTGTCAAGGCAGTCCGCCGTATACGCCGGCGTGATAATGCACGCGGTGTCCGCACCACGCGCCGAGCCGCCCACACAGACAACCGGCTTATTAAGCTCAATCGCGCCGTTATCCAGCGCCATCATGGCGATCTCCACGCAAACCTTCGTGCCCTGTCCGAACATGCGCAGCGTGTGCGCCATGATCTCCACCGGGTACGCGCCGCTGAATTTACGACTGATGCCGCGTTCCGCACCGCTCAAAGCGTGCGCGGCATGAATGATATGCACACCGGCTGCGGTCAACTCCGCGCGCCGCTCGTCCGTCATGGTGTTCACGCCCTGCTTCGGGTAGCCGTACGCCTGCCCCACCATGACCATCGGCACATTTGTCCCGAGCTCTTCCTGCATTTTGATGAGTTCTATAAGCGTGTCGCCCGCGCTCGAAGCCACCACAAGCGTCGTTCCGCGCTCCTTCGCAGCGTTTAAAGCAATGTGCAGCGTCTCCAAGGTATTCTCTTTGCCTTTATTTTCAAAAATCATTTTTATTTACCTCGTCAGTCATTTCGGGTCTTCCAAAATCGCGTAGCTCACAAATGCAAACCGCATGCTGTCTCCGGCCCAGGAGTTCACGTTGATCGAACCTTGCCCGCCAAACAGCGACAGAATTTTGTGCTGATTTTCGCCGTCCGCATCCATCAGCCACAGCTCCACCGGCATGTTCGGCAGGTGCTCGTGCGGCTCTAGCTGCTCCGGGCCGTAGGAAATATAGACCACCCGTTTTCCGTCCGGTGATACATGCGGGAACCAGTTGTTCCGCCGGTTTTCGGTGATCTGCGTCTGCTCGCCGCCGTCCCGCTCCATGCGCCAAACCTGCATCAAGCCGGAGTTTGTAGCGTTATACCAAATGTACTTTCCGTCCGGGGAATACTCCGGGCCGTCGTTAAAGCCGCCCTTTGTCAGTCGCTTTTCCACGCCGCCGTTCACCGGGATCGTGTACACGTCCACTTCCTGCCTGCCGTCGATGTCGCGGAAAGCGCAGTAGGCCACCTCCGTGCTGTCCGGCGACCAGCCGTGCAAAAAACTCGGGCTGTTCGGCGTCACCAGACGAGGCTCACCGCCTTTCATCGGCACGATATAAACACGGGAAGTAAAGTCTCCGTTGTCAAACGTCATGTGGCTGACCGCAAGCTCCGTTTCGTCCGGGGAGACCACATGGTCGTTGTTGCATCGGTCGCAGCTGCCGGTGTCGAGCAGCCGTTCCGTGTTCGTGTTGAGGTCATAGACATACATGTGCCCCTCGGCGTTATAAAGAATGGTATCGCTGTTTTTCAGCCAGTTCGGCGCTTCAATCACGCGGTCAAAACTTGCCACTGTGCGCACCGCGCCGGTCTTCACGTCGTAAACATTCAAAAAGCTCACCGTATCTTTTCGGTTTTGGGCAAACCCGTTCAGCATCTGACAAATTTTTTGAAGCTCGCCCGGCACATCGGAGTCAAAGTGCTCCTGATCGACAAGCTGCGGAATGTCCCGACTCTGGGCAAAACGGAAGCACGCGGCAAGGTCCACGTTGCCCGTGCCCACCGGCACGTCAATCGGCTCGCGGCCCGCACCAAAATCCTTGTGGTGCACGGACTGCACCCGCGCCGCGTTGCGCTCCAAAAATGCGACCGGGTCTTCTCCGCCAAACTGCACCCAGCCCACGTCCACCTGTGCGCCTACCTTGCCCATGCAAAGGTCAAGCAAGTGTTCATACGCCGTCTTGCCCGCGATTTTCGTCTGAATATCCCCGGCTTCATTGTGCAGCAGCAACCGAACGCCGAACGTCTCCAGCATATCTGCCGCTTTCATGTAGTTCAGCGCCGTCTGCTGCAAGATGCTTTCCGTACTGTTCTCCGGCGTTTTCACCACAAACTGCTTCAGCCCGGTCTTCTCCGCAATCGCCTTCAGCTTATCCATAGACTGTACCAAATTCTCCGCAAAAACATGGATTGATACAATCCGCAGGCCCATATCCCGAATTTCTTCGACATGTGCAAGCAGCCAGTCTGCGGGCCAGATCACGCCTTCCGGGCCGAGGATTGGCCCCGTCGTCATGCAGGGTTCAATTTCTGCAATACCGGCCTTTGCCAACGCAGCAAGCTCCTCCAAAACCTCGCCCTGCATGTTGTTGAGCGGGCCGTAAAGCTGCACACCAAATTTCATGCTTTCAACTCCCCCAGATTATAATGGGATCTTACGCCTCCGGCGTGTGGTCGTATTCAAACCCGCACTTCGAGAGCCATTCCTTCGCCATCAGCGTCGCGCCGATCTGGTTCGGGTGCACGCGGTCCCATGCGATGAGTGAGGAGTGTTTATACTGCAAAAACTTGTCATACACCGCTTGGAAGTTCACAAAACGGCAGCCGTATTCTTCGGCAAGGCGCTCGCAGATGTCCACATATTCCTGCATTCTGGCACGCATAAAGTCGCTCTTGTTCGGCTCCATGTAGTACGGCGTGCAGACGATAACGCCCTTCGCAACCATTTTCGCCTGCTCAATCATCGTGCGCAGGTTTTCTTCATATTCTACTGGGTCAACCGCCTGGTCGGTGAGCGCCGGAGAATCAAACTGCCGCCACACATCATTGATGCCGATGCAGATAGACACCCACTGCGGGTTCAAGGAAAGCACGTCGCGCTCATAGCGTGCAAGCAGGTCTTTCGACGTATTGCCGCTGATGCCAGAGTTCGTAAAACGAATGCTCAGCTCCGGGTAAGTCGCCGTCACAAGGCTCTCGATGACGCGCGGATAGCCGTGACCCATGTTGTCAAACAAGCCCTCGCCCACCGGCTGTGCGCTGCCCATATCCGTTACGGAATCCCCTGCAAAAATAATGCGATCCATATTTTCAAAAATCATGGTAAACTCCCCCTAAAAGAGTAAATTTCTGGTTATATTATAATCGGATTTCCACAAAATTACAAGAGCACTGTGCAAAATACCTACCACGTTGACAAAGCTGCTCATCGGCTTTATAATTTGTTTATCACTTCGTATTTAAAATGGTCGATCGTATCGGCGTCACCCT
>OLQA01003409.1_pt1 | contig 11326 bp, 12 predicted proteins | sample 1673151 | NCBI WGS metagenome assembly OLQA01 (sample SAMEA3136760, study PRJEB25190) | human gut metagenome | biome: human gut; feature: human-associated habitat; material: faeces | place: Austria | collected 2013 | reverse complement strand
TGAGCGAGGTGGAGGTAGAGGAAAGCAATGTTTCCATCATTGAAATAAAGTAGTTGCCACCGGGCAAAAATATTGCTATAATATAAAGGTATTAGTCCTAACATAGGAGGTGCAACACTTATGGAATATGAAAACACTGCCGGCAGTCTGAAGATCTCCTCCGAGGTCGTGGCTTCGATAGCAGAATATGCAGTAAAAGAAGTAGAGGGTGTGGCGTGCCTTGCCCCCATCGTTTCCAATATGGCTGCTTGAAAAGCAGACCATTAAGCCTATTTCGATTCAGATGAACGAAGGCAAGGCAACCATTGACATCCGTCTTTTGGTGGAGCCCAATGCCAAGATCCCCGTCCTCAGCCGAAAGCTGCAGGAGGCGGTGAAAGATGCCGTTCAGAGCATGACCGGTATCGAAGTAGCTACTGTGAACCTTTACATTGCCGGTGTTTCGGTACCCCGTACCGCCAATACCGCTGAATAAGAGCTCGATTCGACAGCCCTCTTAATAGCGTATATATTAAGAGGGCTGTCTTACTGAATGGAGGACGACAAAATATGACCAGACGCGAAGCCCGTGAGCAGGCGCTTTCCATGATCTTCGAAATGAACTTCAACGATAACTCGGTGGATGAAATGGTGGATAACGCCCTTATCTTCCGGGATGAATCAGTGGATGAATACGCGGTCCAAATTGCCCAGCAGGTGCGCTTGCACTGGGAGGACAACCTTTCCGCTGTGGAGCAGTACAGCAAAAAGTGGAAAGCAAACCGTCTGCCCAAGGTTTCGCTGGCCATTCTTATGCTGGCCATCACTGAGATTGCTTATGTCAAGGATGCCCCGGTCGGCGCTGTTATCAATGAGGCGGTGGAACTGGCCAAAAAGTATGCTGGCCCGGAGGATGCTTCCTACATCAATGGCGTGTTGGGCGGTTATGTTCGTGGAACGATGGGCGAAGCGGCCCTCCCTAAGGAAGCCGAAGAATGATAGTGGGGAGTGCTGCGGCCGGTGGGTGACAGGCTCCCTTTTTGCAATAAACCCCAATAATGCATGGAAGGAGGTGTCATCATGCCGACGCAAATCATCAAGGTCTCGCAGCTTAATCGCTATGTGAGAGCTCAGTTGGAGGAGAATACACTTTTGGGTGATCTCCTTGTCAAAGGAGAACTTACCAGCGTCAGCTGGCGCAGCAGCTCAGGGCACTTCTATTTTACCATTAGTGAAGGCGGCGCCTCCCTGCACTGTGTAATGTTTGCACGCTATGCCGAAAGACTTCCTTCCTTTCCGGAGGAGGGCAGTACCGTTATTGTACGGGGGGCAGTTACCCTGTATGAACGGGACGGGCAATATCAACTTTCTGCTTATGATATCCAAAACATGGGACAGGGAAGCGGCAGCGCTGACTATACCGCTCTTCGGCAAAAGCTGCTGGCTGAGGGACTCCTTTCTCCAGAGCGCAAACGCAAAGCACCTCTCTTTCCGCGGGCCATTGGCGTTATTACCTCTGCAGAAGGCGCCGCTGTGCAGGATATCATCACCGGGATGCAGCGACATAATGATCTGATTCCGCTTATACTTTATCCTGCCACGGTGCAAGGCAGTGCAGCAGTAGAGCAGATCCTCTATGCCCTGCACTGTGTCATAGCCGAAAATCGCTGCGATATCCTTATCATTGCTAGGGGCGGTGGCGCTTCCGAAACGCTTGCAGTCTTCAATGATGAACGCCTACTGCGGGCAGTAGCGGTCTGCCCAGTGCCAGTTATTTCGGCGGTCGGACATGATGTGGATATTACTCTGCTTGATGAAGTTGCTGATATCCGGGCTGCGACCCCAACGGCTGCTTGCCAGTATTGCTGTGTATCCAAAGAGGAACTTTTGGCGGAGCTGAATACTGCTAGGAGCGAATTGCAGCAGGCGATTAGCCGTCGCGTGACTATGGCACTGCAGCACACGGCTTCGCTCCAGCGAGTATTACGGGCTCGTTCCCCTATGGTGTTGTGGAGCAAAAATCGCCAGCGCCTGGTCTATCTTATTCAGTTGCTTCAGGGCAATATGCAGCACGCCCTGTGGCGGATGACCCAGCGGGTTGCTCACCAACGAGGCCAGTTGGAACTTTTAGATCCCGCCCTGCCGGTGGAACGGGGCTATACCATTACTTATATGGTGCGGGAAACGGACAAGATACCGATTTATACCTGTGGGAAACTCCGCCCTGGGGATCCCCTATTGACCCGCTTGAAGGATGGAGAAGTTCTCTCCACAGTAACAGCCATTAATATCCGAAAGGAGTAGCTATGGCACAAAAAACACTGGAAAATGAGCTCAAGGAGCTTGAAAATATTGTTGCCCGCCTTTCATCGGAAGAACTTCCGTTGGAGGAAGCGATTGCCCTTTACACCAAGGGCTTGGAGTTGAGCCGCAGCTGCGATGCGTTGCTGGCCGCTGCCCGCCAGACAGTAGAAATGGGAAAAATGCAGCTGGAGGACGAAATCAATGACCTGGAATGAGCGTTATCCTACCTATTGCAGCATGATAGAACCCACCCTGCCGCAATATTTACCCTCGGTGGAGTTGCCGCAGGGTAAGGTGAGCGAAGCAATGGCATACAGCCTTTTGGGTGGTGGCAAGCGCGTTCGCGGTTGTCTTACCCTGGCGATGTGTGAACTGTGCGGTGGCGATGTGGAAGCTGCTCTGCCACTGGCCTGTGCCGTAGAGATGATTCATGCCTATTCGCTCATCCACGATGACTTGCCCTGCATGGATAATGATGATTTGCGCCGCGGCAAGTCCTCCTGCCATGTTCAGTTTGGGGAAGGCATCGCTCTTTTGGCCGGGGATGCCCTGTTGACCCACGCTTTTTCGGCAGTGTCCTCCGCCTATTTCAGCGGCAGCCTTCCGGCGGAAACTGTTCTGCGCTGTGTTAACCAGTTGGCATGTGCGGCTGGGGTAGAGGGTATGATCGGCGGCCAGGTGATAGATACCATGCCGGAGGAAGTGCCCATGACCCCAGAGGAGCTGGAAGCCATGCACGGCATGAAAACCGGAGCGCTTATTCGAGCTTCGGCAGTGCTGGGGTGCCTTGCCGCCTGTGCCCCGCGGGATGTCATCCTTCAGGCGGATCTATATGCAGCCAAAATTGGCCTCGCGTTCCAGATTGTCGATGATATATTGGATGTGACCGAAACCAGTGAGGAATTGGGCAAATCCGCCAGCGATGCTGAAAATCACAAGACCACATATATCACCCTGTATGGCGTGGAAAAGGCCCGTGAAATGGTGCGTCGATTGGTGTTGGAGGCTGACCTGGCTGTAAAGGGCACCATGCTGGATGATGAAATGCTGTATGAGCTGGCTGATACCCTGGCTAAGCGCAATCACTAAAGAATAGGGGAGAACCAGAACTATGACAGAAAAGACAAGACTGGATGCTGCCTTGGTGGAACGCGGCCTTTGCACTGGCCGCGACCGTGCAAAAGGTATCATTATGGCGGGCCAGGTATATGTCAATAACCAAAAGGCGGATAAGCCCGGCATGACCATTTCCCCGGAGGATCAAATTGAAGTCCGGGGCGACCAGCTGGCCTATGTCAGCCGAGGCGGCTTAAAGCTGGAAAAGGCCATGAAGGAATTTGGCCTGCGGTTGGATAGCTGTATTTGTGCCGACATTGGCGCTTCCACCGGAGGTTTTACCGACTGCATGCTGCAAAATGGTGCCACCAAGGTCTACGCCATCGATGTCGGCTACGGCCAATTGGCTTGGAAACTTCGCTGTGATGAGCGCGTTATCAACCTGGAGCGCATCAATATCCGTCATGTTACCGAAAAAGAGGTACCGGAGCTGCTGGATTTTGCTTCGGTTGATGTTTCCTTTATTTCGCTCAAGCTGGTGCTGCCGGTCCTGTATCGGTTGCTGAAAGAGGGCGGCGAAGCTGTTTGTCTCATCAAGCCCCAATTTGAAGCCGGCCGGGAACTGGTTGGGAAAAAGGGCGTGGTACGGGAAGAGAGCACTCATGTGATGGTGGTGGAAAACGCTCTTTCCTTTGCAAAGGATAATGGCTTTACACCTATCCATCTCACCTTTTCGCCGGTCAAGGGCCCGGAGGGTAATATCGAATACCTTATGCATCTCAAAAAAGGTGAGTATGAGAGCGACTTGCCCATACCGGCGGAAATCGTCCGCCTTTCTCACCAAACACTCAGCGAATAATATACCGGAAAGGAGGACTGCCGGTTGGATTTCTTTCTCATTACTAATTTTTCCAGGGAAAATGTCCCGACTGTCACCTGGGATGTTTGCCGGGAATTGGCTGCGCGCGGCTGCGGTGTTTTTGCGGTTCCTGTGCCGGGGGCGTTCTATCCACCCAATGTGCAGGTGATCAATATGGAATCAACTTGCGCTCACACTGATATGATTCTCTGCATCGGTGGGGATGGCACCATTATCGACGGGGCGCATTACTCGGCAGCGCATGGGCTGCCTGTGCTGGGCATCAATGCTGGCAGGTTGGGCTTTTTGGCCCAGGTGGAACCGGAAGATGCTGCCAAGGCGTTTGATCGTATCTTAGCCGGGGAGTACACAACTGAAGAACGCTTTGGTATCTCACTTACGCGTCAGGGAGAGTCCGGCGAAGAGCTCATGGTGCCCTTTGCCCTCAATGACATCGTGTTCACCAAGCCAGTCATGACGAATATTATTGATCTTACCATCGAATGTGATGGTCGCCGCATGAATTCTTATTTGGCAGATGGATTGATTCTATCCACTCCAACCGGTTCTACCGCTTATTCGCTTTCGGCTGGCGGCCCGGTCATCGATCCCGGTCTTTCCACAATCTCTATTGTTCCCATTTGCCCGCACAGTGTTTCTGTTCGTCCCATTGTGGTTTCGGCAGGGCGCAGCGTCACCATTCGCAGCCATCAGTCTATGTGCGCTGTGGTGGATGGCCGAGAACGCATTGAATTGCTGCCGCAAACGGCTGTAACGGTGCGTAAAAGTGATAAAGCTGCGCGTTTTGTTTCCTTTGGGGAACACGAATTCTTCGAGATCCTGTCCCACAAATTGCTGCAAAGGGGTTAAAACAGTATGAAAGCAATACGCCACGCCAAAATCCTGGAGTTGATCCAGAATCATACCGTTACCACACAGGAGGAGCTTCAGTCCCTGTTGGAAGCGAACGGCTTTTATGCTACCCAAGCTACCATTTCCCGCGATATCCGCGACCTTCGCCTGGTCAAGGTGCTTTCGCCCAGCGGCATTTACTACTATACGCAAAGCAATACCGCACCGGCTGATACCCTGCAGCTTTCCGGTGATTCGGTCTTTATGCGCAGCATCCGTTCAGTGGATTGCGCCGGTAATATCGTTGTCATCAAGACGCATTCCGCGATGGCTTCCGCTGTGTGCGAGGCGGTGGATAACAGCAATCGCCCGGAGATCCTTGGCACCATCGCAGGGGAGAACACCATCTTTGTTTTGCTTAAGACCGAGCATTTTGCCGATGAATTCTGCGCCCATCTGCGGGAGCTCATGAAGAAAAATCTCTCCCGCTAAAAAACTGTCACAATGCCACTAGAGAAAGGAGCTCCCCATGCTTTCTCAGCTTTACATCGAAAACATTGCCGTCATCCGTCAGGCCACCATTGATTTTCAGCAGGGCTTCCATGTCTTCACGGGCGAGACCGGTGCCGGTAAGACCATCCTCATCAGTGCTATCAATGCCGTGCTGGGCGGACGGACCTTCAAGGAGATCATCCGCACCGGGGAGACCCGGGCCACTGTTTCCGCACTGTTTACCGAAATTTCGGAAGAACTCTGCAAAAAGATTGAAGTACTTGGCTATCCATTGGAGGATAACCAGCTTTTAGTTCAGCGGGAGATCGACCTTTCCGGTAAGGGGCAGTGCCGTTTGGATGGCCGCCCGGCTACTGCCGCAATGCTGCGGGAAGTTTGCTCACTGCTCATTGATATCCATGGTCAGCATGATAATCAGGAGTTGCTCAGCGCCGAAAAGCACTTGGGCTTTTTGGATAGCTACGGCGCTTACCGGCAGGAAATGGCTGCTTACACCGCCGCTTACGAAAAGATGTGCGACTGCGCCGCCCGTCTGGACAAACTGCAGATGGATGAAAGCTATAAGCTGCAGCGTATGGATATTCTTCAGTTTCAAATTAAGGAGATCGGCGATGCCAAGCTGTCCGATGGGGAAGAGGAACGACTGGTTGAGCAGCAGAAGCGCATCCGCAATGCCGAGCGCATTACTGAATCGCTGGGGGCAGTTTACACCTTGCTTAATGGCAATGGAGAAGAAATGCGCGGTGTTTTGGAAGCATTGGAGGAGGTCTCTACCGAACTTGACACCGCGGCTAAGTACCTTACGGAGTTTGGGGGATACAGTGAAAAGCTCAGCGATGCCTACTATATGTTGGAGGAGCTTGGCAGCCGTGCCCGCGATACGCTGGAGGACGCTGATTTTGACCCACGCCAGCTGGATGCCATCGAATCTCGCTTGGATACTATCTATAAGCTTAAGAAGAAATATGGCAATTCTATTGCAGAGATTTTGGAATACTTCGAGAGGATCAGTGAAGAATATCAATCGCTGGAGCTTAGTGATGAATTGACTGCCCATCTGCAGCGAGAGCTGGATGAAGCCAACTTGGTGCTGCACACTGTGGCAGAGGCCTTGACGGCTTGCCGTCTTGCTGCTGCTGCGGAGTTTTCCGAGCGAGTAGAACAGGAGTTGGCCTATCTTGATATGGCTGGTGTTCGGTTCTCCATTACCCGCCGGGAAAAGCCCTATGGCCCCACTGGCGCTGATGAAATGGAATTCATGATCTGTACCAATACCGGTGAGGAAGCAAAGCCTTTGGCCAAGATCGCCTCCGGCGGTGAGTTGGCGCGTATTATGCTGGCCATCAAGAATGTACTGGCCGAAAAAGATGGCATTGGTACCATCATTTTTGATGAAGTGGATACCGGTGTTTCCGGTCGCGCTGCGCAAAAGATCGGTAAAAAGCTCGCCGAAGTCGCACGCCACCGTCAGGTCATCTGCGTTACGCATCTGGCGCCAGTTGCGGCCTGTGCCGCCCACCACTACCGCATTTACAAAACGGTAGAGGACGGGCGTACCTTCACCCGTGTGGAGGAGCTGACCCGCCCGCAGCGGGTGCAGGAATTGGCCCGTATTATGGTGGGAGAGAATATCACCGATAGTGCCCTGAAGAGCGCCGAGGAGATGTTGGAGTCATAATTCTATCATGCTTATGTGATGCCGCCCTTGCCCGGGGCGGCTCGCTTTTTGCCGAAATAGGAAATAACATATCGATCCAGTTACAAAGGCTCCATAAAATCAATGGACAATTCCAAATGTATTGCGCAAAATGTTCGATATCCTGCGTCAAATGCGGGATGTTACATTGAAAAATGCAGGGAGTTGTGGTATAGTATTTCTATTAATTTATAAAAATTCACCCCAAAGGAGGGAACCGATACGATTCGATTTTTCTTTACGGCGCTGCTGTGTCGTGTATTAAGCGCTGTTGGCTCATTGCTGGGAGGCGGTACCGATCTTCCCGGGCGTATTGCTCTGCGTCTGCATCCCCATGTCATGAAAAAACTGCGCTTTTCCGGCCGAGTTATTTGTGTTACCGGCTCCAATGGAAAAACTACCACATCCAATCTCATTGCCCATGTGCTGCGCAAAAACGGCTTTACCGTTATCAATAACGCGAAGGGCTCGAATCTGACCGCCGGCGTAGCTACCACTCTGCTTTCCGCTTGTACACTGGGCGGTGTTGTTCGTGCCGACTATGTAGTGCTGGAGGTAGATGAGTGCTGGTCCCGCTTTATCTTCGCGGAGATTCCCGTGGATTATTACCTTGTGCTTAACCTCCTGCGGGATCAGGTGGTGCGTAACGGCAACCCGGATCTGGTATTTGAAAAGATTGCTGAAGCGATTGCCAAGCGCCCGGATATGACGCTGATCCTGAATGCCAATGAGCCAATCAGTCAGAATCTTGCCGGGAACTATCATACTGTATATTTTGCTATGGATCGCACCGAGCGCTCCACCGATCACTGTGTCAGCGGCACCAATGATTGCAAGATCTGTCCGCATTGTTTCCATCCGATGAATTATGAGTTTTACCATTACAATCATTTGGGTAAATTCCATTGCTCTCACTGCGATTACGGTTCCCATCAGCCGGATTTCTTCGGCACCGATGCCGACTTTGCAGGCAAGTGCATCACCATCAATGGTACGCCCGTCCATGTTACCTACAATACCACCTTCAACTTCTTTAATACTGTGGCGGCAGCCGCTGTTTGCTGCACGGCCTCCGGTATCAGCGTGGAACAGTTTGCGGCAGGCTGCGCCGATTTCCATGTGGCGAAGGAGCGGCTGGATGACTTCAAGTTTGACGGTCGCCGCACCGTACTGATGATGACCAAGCAAAACGCCGCATCTCTCGATCAATCCATCAGTTATGTGCTGGAGCAGCCGGGAGAGAAGAGCATTGCCTTGTATATCAATAATGTCATTTATATGGAATATAAGGATGTATCCTGGCTATATGATGTAGCATTTGAGCGCTTAAAGGGTAAGGTGGAGAAAATCCTATGCACCGGCAACCGTGCGCTGGATGCTGCTGTATGTCTTAAAACAGCAGGATTTGATGATAACATCCTGTTGATGGAGACCGATATGGCCAAAACAAAGGAAGCCTTCCGCAAGACCAAGGGCGACATCTATATTCTTGCCGCATCCGCCTTTGGCAACGAAGGTAAAATACTGGAGGAGCTGAAAAAATGAAACACATCAGAATACTCCATCTTTACAGCAATGCACTTGATCTTTACGGTGACTACAAAAACCTGACGGTGCTGCAGCGCCGCATTGCCGAAACCGGCAACACCTCTGATATCACTGAGATAAATTTGGATGAAGTTATCGACCCCACAGGCTATGACTTCGTTTATATTGGTCACGGTAAGGCTCGTAACCTTGCCGCCGTAGCACCGCACTTCGCACAGTACGGCGAAGCAATTTGCTCTGCCATTGAGAATGGCCAGGTGTGGCTTGTCACCGGCAACGCCAGGGAGTTGTTCGGCAAAAGCTTTACCACGCCTACGGGGGAGACGCTGCCGGGTATTGGTCTCTTTGATTACACTGGTGTGGAGACCGACAAGGTCTTTGTCAGCGATATGCTGGCGCAGCCCGTCTACGATGAAAACGCAAGGGTTTATGGCTTTATCAACCGCACTGCCTACCTGGTAGGGGAGAACCGCTACCCACTGTTTACAGTGCTTTCCGGCTGTGGCGATGGCGAAACACCCGATGGGAAAGAGGGGACTCTATACCGCAATTTCTTTGCCACATGGGCCATGGGTCCTATGCTGGCCCGCAATCCTTCCATGCTGCGGGAGCTATTGCACCGCCTGCTGGGAGAGGATTACCGTGAGTGCGATATGAGGCTGGAGGAAAAAGCGTTGGCGCTGGTTACGGCCGAATTTGATAAGAAATAAAGGAGGGCACAGCATGAACGATAATCGGAGCGGTGGGGAAGGCCTGCAAAGAAAGCTCTCTCCACTGAATGTATGGGCACTAGCCCTAGGCAGTATTATCGGGTGGGGTGCGTTTGTTATGCCCGCCAATACCTTTTTACCCAATGCCGGGCCGCTGGGTACTCTTATTGCTATGGCTGCGGGCGCCATCATTATGGTCGTTATTGCCCTCAATTACAGCTATATGATCAACCACTTCCCGGTAGCAGGTGGCGAATTCACCTTTACCAATGCCTCGTTTGGGCCCACCTGTGGTTTTTTGTGCGCGTGGTTCCTGGGCCTCTCCTATCTTGCCATCGTGCCCTTGAATGCTACTGCTTTGGCGCTCATCGGCCGTAATCTCTTCCCAAATCTGACCCAGTGGGGCTATCTCTATTCGGTGGAAGGTTACAGCATTTACGCTGGTGAAATTCTGCTGGCCATCATTGCGCTGGTGCTTTTTGCGGTATTCAGCATCCGGGGTGTCAGCGTGGCTGGCAAGTTCCAGACTGTCCTGGCGCTTTCTCTGGTTGGCTGTGTGTTCCTGCTGGCGATTGCTGCGCTGTTCAGCCCGCATGCTTCCGCTTCCCATTTGGCGCCCGCATTTACCACAGATGCCACCGGTAAGTCTTCGTTGGGCGGTATCCTTGCTGTGGTAGCGGTCGCGCCTTGGGCATTTGTCGGGTTCGATTCCATTCCTCAGGCTTCGGAGGAGTTCAATTTCTCCCATAAAAAGAGCCTTGTTATTATGGTTCTTTCCATCCTGTTCGGCGGCGCTCTTTATGTCATCCTCAATACCATCACGGCCGCAGTCCTGCCCGAAGGCTATACCAGTTGGGTGCCTTATATTGCCGATTGCGCCAAAGATACCCTGCCCGAAAGCCTTGCCGGCTTTACGGCGCTCCCCACCTTTAATGCGGCCCGTCTGATCCTCGGCAAGCCCGGTCTGGTTATTTTGGGCATTGCGCTGTTCTGCGCTGTACTTTCCGGCATCATTGGCTTTTATATGGCTACCAGCCGTCTTTTGTACTCCATGTCCAAGGACCATGTCCTCCCGGGCTGGTTTGGCCGCCTGCACCACCGCTATAAAACCCCGATGAATGCCATCCTGTTCATCATGATCATTTCACTGTGCTGCCCATGGTTTGGCCGCACTGTGCTCAATTGGGTGGTAGATATGTCCTCCATCGGTGCCGCTATTGGATATGGTTTTACCTCGGCCGCCACGTTGGTACAGGTTCGCCGCAATAAGGATACCTCTGCATGGATGACCATAAATTCCATTTTGGGCGTCATTTTTTCGCTGTGCTTCATAGCACTGCTTATCGTCCCCAATCCTTGGGCATACCTGGGGCCGCAGTCCCGTATCGCGTTGGTTATTTGGACTGTCATGGGTGCTGCATTCTTCCTCTACACCCGGCGGAAGAAGGCAGCGGAGAAGGCCATCGACGCTTGACATTGGCGGTAAGTTTGTTATAATAGATAAAAAATGAAACGCGAAGAAGGAAACCGAGTACCTCTTTTTTAGCCTTTCCAGAGAGCCGGCGGTTGGTGCAAGTCGGTAAGGAGGAAAGCAGGGAAATACATTCCGGAGCGGTGGCCTGAACAGACGACAGTAGGGCACGACGGGGTGCGACCGTTACATCGCAGAGGTCTTTCCATAGGACCTATCAAGGGGCTTCCGGTAACGGCAGCCCGAACCAGAGGTGGTACCACGAAGTCCATTCGTCCTCTGTCCGTATTGTAACGGACAGAGGATTTTTATTTTATTAGGGAAAAAGAAAAAAGGAG
>OLQA01003406.1_pt1 | contig 11332 bp, 7 predicted proteins | sample 1673151 | NCBI WGS metagenome assembly OLQA01 (sample SAMEA3136760, study PRJEB25190) | human gut metagenome | biome: human gut; feature: human-associated habitat; material: faeces | place: Austria | collected 2013 | reverse complement strand
CGCAGGATATCGAAGGCATCGCGGCCCTTCGCCGTTCGCCGGCAATCGATGTCTATGCGCTTTCGAGCATTCTGTACCAGCTCTACAGCGGTCGCAAACCGTTTGACTTTGAGTCGACGGACGCCGCTGCAACCGGCTCGTTCTATCTCGTAAAGACCAAGACCAAGCCGGCACCGCTCGAGCCGCGCTGCGAGGGCGATGAAGCGCTCGTCCAAATCATCATGAAGGGTCTCTCAGTCGAGCAGTGTGATCGTCCCACCGAGCAGCAGATGCTCGAGGTGCTCTCGACATACCTCACCGATGCCGAATCCGAGGGCCGCGAGGGCGCGGGCAGTGATGCCGCAATCGACATCGACTCCGGTACGCACCTTAAGGTCGACGTCGCCGGCGAGCGCGCGCGAGAGATCCTGGAACAGGCCCGGCACGATGCCATGACCCGTCGCCGGTTTATTATCGGTGGCGTCGTTGCAGCCGTTGCGGGGCTCAGCGTCATTGGGGCGGCAACCCATGGCTTTGGCATCCCCGACTACCTGGATGGCATCCGCGGTTCGCTTGACGACTACACCTGGGATCAGCTGCAGGAGATTTCGCTCAAGATTAAGGCCGCCGAGACCCGTAGCGAGGCACGCGAGATTGCCAAGCGCTATCACCTGCTCGATGCCGATGGGCATATCCCCTATCCGTGTACCAAACGTGTCACGCTCACCAACGGGCTGCAGGTTGGCGCGCAGCTTGTGGGCATCCGCCACGATGAGCTTCTGGACGGGACGGGCAAGGCCGGATTGACGTTTATGTTCGATGCGGGTATTGCCGAGCGCAACGCTGCGGCTGAACCGCCGAGCGCCGGCTGGGCAGATTGCGAGCTGCGGGAATGGCTCAACGGCGACGGCCTTAAGCTGCTGCCCAACGAGTTGCGCGCACTCATCAAATCTGTCAAAAAGATCTCGAATAACGCTGGCGCCGCCAACAGTGCATCGTGTCTGAGCGAGTTGCCCGCAACCCTTTGGCTGCCCGCCATGGTCGAGTTGTGCGGTACGCAACCGCCCGATTCGTTTGCCAAGGACTATCACTACCTGGCAGACATCTACAACGGCGAGGGCAAGGGGTACCAACTCTTCCGCGAGCTCAAGGTGAGCCCGTATTCCACGAACGAGACGATGGTCCGCCAGTGGAAGGGCAAGGACACCTGCTGGTGGGAGCGCACGGTGAGCCCCGACTCATCGGAGACCGAAGGCACGCTCTACATAAACCGTGTGGGCCACGACGGCGACGTCTTTACGTACGCAACGCCTGCGGACAACCCCAAGAAGCGGACCTGCGTGATCCCCGGGTTCTGTATTTAGGCGGCGGGCGTCTTGCCGTGACGGGACCCCTCCCCGGCAATTGTCTCGATCTGTAACACTAGCTCGGCAGATACAGGTCTAGATGTTACAGAACGAGACATTTGAGTTGACCGCAGACGCTCTGTCTCGATCTGTAACAGTTAGAGGTCATATTTGCTGCTAGATGTTACAGATTGAGACATTGAGTTTCCTGCCAACTGTTTGTCTTAATCTGTAACAAATACTCGGTAAAACGGGGTCTAGTTGTTACAAATCGAGACGTTTGGACTGCCACTCAACAGTTCGTCTAAATCTGTAACAACTATGGTTCAAAAACCGGTCCAGATGTTACAGATTGAGATGATTGGTTGGGACGGTTCATCGGCCAACCAACCACCCTCATCTGTAACGAAATGTCATACATTTCTTTCTGTACTGGACACCCCCAGGGGGTATGGGTGTATAGTATCGGAAGGTTAACATTTCCAACACTACGCCACAGAAAGGAGAAGCCATGGCTCAAGATAAGTTTGACGTGGGCGGCATGACGTGCGCCGCCTGCCAGGCGCATGTGGACCGTGCCGTGAGCAAGCTCGACGGCGTCGAGAGTGTCGCGGTCAATCTGCTCGCCGGTTCCATGATGGTCGACTATGACCCCGCACAGGTCTCCCCCGACGATATCTGCACCGCCGTCGACCGCGCGGGCTATTCGGCCTCGCCCGTCAACACGGGCACCGATGCCGCCAGCTCAAGCGGCAGCGCGCAAGCCAGGTCCGGCGCCGCCCATATGGAGTCGCCGACCAAAAAGTTGGAGGCCACTGCCTCCGCCATGCGCACCCGTCTCATCATCTCAATCATCTTTCTCATTCCGCTGTTCTACATAGGCATGGGACACATGCTCGGCTGGCCGCTGCCCAGCGTCTTCACCGACCACACCCACAGCATGACGCTCGCCCTCACCGAGCTCGTCTTGCTCATCCCCATCGTCTATGTCAACGACGCGTACTTTATCAACGGCTTCAAATCACTCGTGCACGGCGCGCCCACCATGGACGCCCTCATCGCCGTCGGCGCCACCGCGTCGATCGCCTGGTCGCTCTACGCCATGTTTATCATGGCCGACCAGCTGGCCGCCGGGCAGGTCCACGAGGCCATGATGACGAGCATGGACAACCTGTATTTTGAGAGCGCCGGCACGATCCTGTCGCTCGTCACCGTGGGCAAATACCTCGAGACGCGCAGCAAGTCCAAGACCGGCGGCGCCATCGAGGCGCTCATCGACCTGGCACCCAAGACCGCGACCGTCGTTGCCGATGACGGCACCGAGACCGCTGTGGACGTCGACGCCATTCTACCCGGCCAGGTTCTGCGTGTGCGCCCAGGCGAGTCTATCCCTGTCGACGGCGTGGTGCTCGAGGGCGCGTCGGCCGTGGACGAGAGTGCGCTAACCGGCGAGTCCATCCCCGTGGAAAAGACCGCCGGCGACACCGTCAACGCCGCCACGGTCAACCGCACCGGATCGTTTACCTTCCGCGCCACGCGCGTGGGCGCCGACACGTCGCTCGCCAAAATCATCCAGCTTGTCGAGGACGCCAACGCCACCAAGGCGCCCATCGCCCGCATGGCCGATAAGGTCGCCGGCGTGTTTGTGCCCGTGGTGTTTGCGATCTCGGCCGTGACCTTTGCGGTGTGGATGGCGCTGACCGGCAGCGTAAACGAGGCGCTCACCTCCGCCGTGGCCGTGCTGGTGATCAGCTGCCCGTGCGCGCTGGGCCTGGCCACGCCCGTCGCCATTATGGTGGGCACCGGCAAGGGCGCCGAGATGGGCATTCTGTTTAAGAGCGCCGAGGCGCTGGAGAATCTGCGCAACGTGGGCACCGTGGTGCTCGATAAGACGGGCACCGTCACCCGCGGCAAGCCTGCCGTGACCGATATTGTGGTTGCCGTGCGCGCCGATGGCTCGCCCGCCATGAGCGAAAAGGCGCTGCTCAAGTTGGCCGCCGCGCTGGAGCGCTCGAGCGAGCACCCGCTGGCCGAGGCGATTATGGCCGAGTGCGAGACACGCGGAATCGTCGCACGCATGGTCGAGGACTTTGCCGCCGTGCCCGGTCGCGGCGTCACGGCGCGCGAGGGGCAGAATATCATCGCAGCCGGCAACGTTCGTCTGATGAACGAGCTGGGCGCGGAGGTGCCCGCCGGTCTTGCCGAGCAGTTCGCTGCCGAGGGCAAAACGCCGCTGTTCTTTGCCAAGAACGGCGAGCTCGTTGGCACCATCGCCGTGGCTGACGAGGTCAAGGAGACGAGCGCCGAGGCAATCGTCGCGCTGCGTTCGCTCGGCGTCGACGTGCGCATGCTCACCGGCGACAACCGCGTGACGGCCGAGGCCATCGCCCGCCGCGTGGGGCTGAGCAGCGAACAGGTCATCGCCGACGTGCTTCCCGCCGACAAGGAGCGCCACGTGCGCGAGCTGCAGGATGCGGGCGGCAAGGTCGCCATGGTGGGCGACGGCATCAACGACTCCCCCGCCCTGGCGCGCGCCGACGTGGGCCTTGCTATCGGCACCGGCGCCGACATCGCCAAGGAGGGCGCCGACGTGGTACTCATGCGCAGCGACCTCATGGACGTCGCCCGCGCCATCGAGCTTTCGCGTGCCACGATCCGCAACATCAAGCAGGACCTGTTCTGGGCACTGTTCTACAACGGCATCGGCATTCCGCTCGCCGCGGGCGTGTTCTTCCCGCTCACCGGCTGGCAACTCTCGCCGATGTTTGGCGCCGCGGCCATGAGCCTGTCGAGCGTGTGCGTCGTAAGCAATGCGCTGCGCCTGCGAACCTTTAAGCCTAAGACGGTGCACTGATGCACCCGACCTTGCCCCTCAAACCGTCGCTCGCGTACCCAAGTACGCTTCGCTCCTCTTTCGGGGCAATCTCGGGCACCTCAGCGCACCTTTAAGATGACGCTGTTCACGACTAAACTGTCAGATAATCTCAATCGATAAGGAGTACACCCATGCGTTACACAATCAAGACTTCCGGCCTCATGTGCGGCCACTGCGACGCTACTGTCGAGACCGCGCTGCTCAACGTAGCCGGCGTGACCGATGCCGATGCCGACCACGAGACCCAGACCGTCCAGGTGGAGTGCGCCGACACCGTGACCGCCGAGCAGCTCGCCGCCGCCGTCGAGGGCGCGGGCGAGAAGTTCCACGCCCTGTCCGTGACCGCCGCGTAGCAGACGCCGCCTACTCAATCCTCAGAAGTTGCGGTGAAATAGTTCCTGTTTTAGCGCTTCAAGCCTGCAAACAAGAACTATTTCACCGCAACTGACGGGGCATCCGGAAGATCGACCAGAAACGAGGACCCGCCATGATGGCAGACCATAAATCGGTGACCCGCATGCTCAAGACGGCACGCGGCCAGATCGACGGCATCCTGCGGATGGTGGAGGAGGACCGTTACTGCGTCGACATCTCCACGCAGCTCATGGCAACGCAGGCGCTCATCGCCCGCATCAACGCCGATGTGTTGAAGGCACACATCGAGGGCTGCGTCGCCTCGGCCATCGAATCGGGCGACGAGGAGCTCAAAGCCGCCAAGCTCGCCGAGATAGAGCGCGTCGTCGACAAGCTCGCCAAGTAATTGGTGCAAGGGGGACAGGTACGTTTGCGCCACCTTGGTGCAGATTAACCTGTCCCCAATGCACCAAAAGGGGTATAAAAGCGTGCAGCATATCGAACGAAAGGCAATTCGCATGAATGACTTTATGAAGGGTCGCAACGGCGCCGACGAGCTCACCATCGTGATGGGCTTTGCTGGAATCGTCATCGCGATGATCGGATCGATGGCCCGTATTCAGTGGCTCAGCTGGATCGCCATCGCCGTAATCGTACTCGGCGTGCTGCGTGGCCTGTCCAAAAACATCGACGCCCGCCGCAAGGAGAACGATGCCTTTGTCACGGCGACCGCAAACGTCCCCGGCCTAGGCAAGTTCGTCGCCAGCTTGGGCGGCGGGACTGCGGCCGCAAACGCTTCGCGTGCCGCTGGTACCAGCAAGGAGGACTTTGAGCGCGCCAAGCGAACGGCCAAGAAGATGTGGAAGGGTCGCAAGACCACGGCCTACCTCAAGTGCCCCAACTGCGGCCAGATGCTGTCCGTCCCCAAGGGCAAGGGCAAGATCCGCGTCACCTGCCCCAAGTGCCACGCCAAGATGGAGACGCGCTCCTAGCGCCCGCACATGGGACAAATGCATCAGAAGTGTTTGTCCTGCATCTTACATATTTGTCGATAAAAAAGCCGAGGCCTCGTGTTGAGACCTCGGCTTTTTGCATGGGGCGACAGCATTCGATGAAGCCGTCGCGCCAGCGCCTAAGCTACGCCGTCGCGAGCGAGCTCCTCTGCCAGGGCTTCTGCCGGCATAGCCATAATCGCGTCGAGCTCGGTGTCAACCTCGGGGATGTGCTTAACCTTCAGCTTGCGCACCAGGTTACCGCGACACATCACGTGTATCGGCTCACGCAGAGCGCACAGGTCATCCAGAGGGCTCTCGCGCGTCACCAAAATGTCGGCCGCCTTGCCGCACTCGATCGTACCGGTCTCGTCACCCAAGCCCAGTAGCTCAGCATTGACCTGCGTGGCCGTGTGCAGTGCAAAGGCATTGCTCGCTTTGACGTACTTGGCAAAGTAGGCCACCTCGCGCCACATGTCGTACTGCGTCACGAACGGGCAGCTTGAGTCCGTGCCCAGGCCCACCTTAACGCCAGCTTCCAGGGCGGCACGGGCGCTCTCGATAATGCCCGAGCACACAATGTCGCCGTTCTTCTTTTGCGTATCGGTCGAATGGGTCTTTTCCGGATCGAGCAACACAAACGGCAGCGCCGGACTGATCGTGCAGGTCACGCTCGGTGCGCGTCCCTCGAACTGCGTACCCACGGCGCCTCGATACAGCTCCAGAATCTCGGGGGTCATCGGAGCGCCGTGCTCAATCGTGTCAACGCCGGCCTCAAGCGCGGCCTTCACACCCTCGGTGCTCTCGACATGAGCCATGACCGGCAGGCCGACCTCGTGCGCCGCCTTGCACGCCGCCGCGGCAACCTCCACCGGCATACGCAGCACGCCCGGCTCGCCCACCTCGATCGCATCGAACACGCCGCCCGTTACGAACAGCTTAATGACGTCGGCACCGCGCGCATACAGGTCGCGCACCTGTTCGGCCGCCTCGGCGGGGGTATTGGCGACCTGCGCGAACAGCCCCGCGCCATGGCCACCCGGCACCGTGACGCCCGTTCCCGGCGCTACCAGACGCGGACCCTGATACTTGCCGGCATCGATGGCGTTGCGCACGGCCAAATCGGCAAACAGCGGGTCGCCCGCGCCGCGCACCGTGGTCACGCCGCTTGCCAGCTGCTGCTGGGCGCTTCCCTTAAGAATATGGCGCACGATGGCGCGGCCCACGGGATTATCGAGTTTCTTCATGAGTGCGCCCGCATCGCCCGCCGAAACCGGCTTGCCCGAGCCGCACAGATGCACATGCATATTGATCAGACCCGGCATGAGGTACGCGCCGGCCAGGTCGATGACCTCGGCACCTGCCGGAGCTTGGGCCACGGCGCTCGGTCCCATCCAAGTGATGGTGCCACGCTCGACGGCCACGGCCATATCGGGCTGCGGCTCCATATGTTCCGAACCATCCAAAACGGTCGCATTGATAAACAACGTGGAACGATCGGCAGACGCCATATCGAGTTCCTCCCTCACGATTAACTTGAACATTTGTCCATTATCACCTAATGCAGCGAACTAAAGTCAAACATATCGGTTAACGGAGGGAGGAGAGGTATAGAAAAGGTGGGGCCGAGCAACTCCGCAGGCCAGACGCCAGACAAATGTCTTGATCTGTAACAACTAGACCGATTTTCGAACGCCAAGTGTTACAGATTGAGACATTCTTCAACTCCGCTGCAAAACATCTCAATCTGTAACAGGTGGGAGCCAAAACAGCCGCTAGATGTTACAGATTGAGATAAAACCGTGGCACACTTCCGTTCATCTCAATCTATAACAGCTGGATCGTTTCCAGTCCCCTAAACGTTACAGATTGAGATTTTCAGTCGCGCGCCCAACCTCTATCTCAATCTGTAACAGTTGCGGGCACAAACAACCCCCAGACGCTACAGGTCGAGACAGACCACATCAGCGCCCATACCACTGGAGCCGCCACCCCTCAGCCAAATCAGCTTGCCGGGGAATACCCGCCAGCCTCATTTTCTCGACCAATTTCCCCGGGTCTTTGAGTTCGTTAAATGTAAACCGAAGCACCTTGTGCCCGAGCATTGTCAGATGGGATTCCCGCTGACGCTCTGCCACGAACGGATCGACCGATTCTTGACCGTCGCCGCTCTGCAAGGTGTACTTCCCCTTTCCGTCCAGCTCGCCAATCACGCACGTCCCGTCCATGAGCCTCCAAAAATAATCGACGCGAAACAACCGGCTCGGATCAAGCGGGTCGTGAAACTCCACCTGCAACTCCGGAACTGGAAAACCATATGCAATAAAGAACGCCCGAAACCGAGACTCGCCACCGTTTTCGGACAGCCCATCCGCGTGCGACGCAATCACCTGAGCTCTGCGATACCCTCGCCTGCCCTCGCAATCGGCCTGGAGCCGTTCGCAGAGGCCGTCGCGCGACATGCCCTTTGCCCTCAATGCAGAATCGGCGATCGCCAGACCATACGAAAACGGTGCGTGCAGCAGACAGTCCTCCACCGTGCGCCAAAACGGCGTCACCCGCACGCCGTCGACTTGTTCAAGCGCACCCGCCGCCTGCGGACGCAACAGCCGGCATCCTGCACTCAGCGGCACAGAGCAACCAGTCTTAACAAGAAAACGCGGCCCGAGCACATCATTCGGCACCTCCAGACCCCACAAAAGCGCCGCGTCATAGCACCAAAACGCCCAATCGGGATGAAACTCTGCAAGCCCTTTGATGGTACGCAGTGCTCGCTCCGCCGGCGTCAGTACACCCCAATCGTGTTGAAAGCAGAACAAATACGGCTCGGGCTCCGCAATATCATCGGTTCCCACATGACGCCGCAGCCACATGAGCTCGGCATTGTCATGCGTTGCAAGCAGCGTGCCTTGGTCACCCGCCTCGGTGAGTCGAGCAAGCATTTTGTTGCGTGCCAAGGTGTTACGTATCGATTGCTTATGCTTGCGGACGGTATTGGACACTCCCATCACCACCAAATCTGACAAATGGACCATCACCGCCATTGCCACCGTCGCTCAACGTCTCAATCTGTAACAGGAAGAACGGTTTTTGGCTGCTGAATGTTACAGATTGAGATTTCGCAACGACGGGCGACCTTTTATCTCGATCCGTAACAGTTAGACCGATTTTTGGCCTCTTCCCGTTACAGATCGAGATCTTTCGGCAGGCACCAACCTTCCGTCTTGATCTGTAACAGTTAGAAGGCCAAACGGTCCCTTGTTGTTACAAATCGATACATTCAGTCGAGTCTGCACTTGTTCATCTCGGTCTGTAACAACTACGGGTCCAAACGGCCTCTAGACGCTACTGATTGAGGCAAAATCGGGGAAGCAGGGGGACACCAGGTCCATCCCCTACTCCCATGTCTGCTTATATACGTTGAGTGATTTTACATAGCGGCCCCGAGCGCCCATGATGTCGCGGACCAGACGCAAAAAGAAGCTGATGCACGAGGTGTCGAAACCGTCCTCCAGGTCCTCCGGATGCACGGCACCCGGCCCGTCGACCGCCGTGTCGCACAGGCGTGCGATGTCATAAAGATAGAGCTGTCCCGCCGTCAGCCAGACATCGTCGACACGCGCGAGGCGCACCGCGATGGCACCCTCACGCCAGCGCTCCTTTTGCACGATATGCGGGTCGTAGACATCAAACCGACGGTCGGTACGCGTGTCGCGCAGCACGACCATACCGGTTGCAGAATCCTTATCCAAGATGCCAAAACGCGAAAAATACTGCGTATCGCGCACTTGCCCAAGCCGCCCGAGTGACGCGGGCGTAAGCGAAGCCGGCGGCTCGTCGACATACAGCTCGAACAACGTTTTGCCATGGTAATAGGGGCGCTCAAAGAGCAACCATTCGGTAAACGCCATGTTATATGCCATGATTTCGTCTTGCGAAGGCTCGGCGCAATAACTGAGTTTCGGATCAACAATAATCTCGAACTGCTCGCGTGCCGGCTCCAAAAACTGAAACTTTCGCAGCATCCAAAACTGAGCCATGTCGGCGATATCGTTACCGACGGCTTCGGCCAGATGCTCTCGGTCTAAAACGTGGTCAGTCATGGCATCCTCCTCAAACTGATGAACCTCAATTTGAGCTTACGAGGAGGGCAAGCCGGCACGATCAACGCAGGCAAAATGGTCCTCCGGCCGCAAACCAACTGCCGATCAAACACTTGACGGAATACTCAGCCGAATATGTGTACTGAAACAAAGACGCAGGTAGACATAGCCATCCGGCTCACTCCTTTGAGCCAGACGCCTGCAGCCACCACAGAAACAGCAGTGCACCACAGTCCAAGAAGTCGACTAATGGGCACCCACACGTCGACAAACGAGCAAATCGCTCGCAAACCCGCAAGGAGTGTCCCCAGCTGCCGGCACTTGGGGACACTCCTTTTGTGCCGGCCGTTGGGGACAGCCCTTATTGGTTCAGTTGTTCAGTTGCGGACAGCTACCTTACAGCGCCAGCGCTCCGGCGACCTCAACGGCGCAGGCCAGGGCGTCGGCCATGGCGCTCACCACGAGCGAGCTGCCGTTGCGGGCATCACCGGCCACATACACCGGTGCGGCATCCGCGGCGACACCGTCGACACGGGCCGCAAGGTGCGAACCCTCGGAGGCCATCACGGGCAACGGACGGCCCGCCGTGGCAAAAGGCACGCCGACGGCATCGAACACGCTGTGCTCCGGGCCCGTAAAGCCACAGGCGATAAGCACCAGCTGCGCCGGCACCTCATGCTCAGAGCCCACGATGCGCTCCGGCCTGCCGGCCGACCAGTCCAGATTGGCCACGCGCAGACCCGCGGCCGCACCCTTCTTGTCCAGCAGCACCTCGAGCGTATCCACGCCCCAGGCGCGCATCTCGCCACCCATGGCAGCGATGGCCTCCTGCTGGCCGTAGTCGGTCTTCTTAACGTTTGGCCACTGCGGCCAGGGGTTGCTCGCCGTACGCTTATCGGGCGCCGCCGGCAAGAACTCAAACTGGCGCACGCTGCGCGCCCTGACGCACGGCGGTACCCACGCAGTCGTTGCCGGTATCGCCGCCGCCAATGACCGCAACGTCCAGGCCGCGCGCGTTCACCGCGGGCTCACCGCCATCGAGCACCGAGACGGTCGAAGCCGTCAGGTAGTCCACGGCATACACCACGCCCGGGGCATCCACATTTGTAGCCGAAAGACCGCGAGGCGCACGAGCACCGGCAGCCACCACAACGGCGTCAAAGCCATCGAGCTTGGCCGCCACCGCAGGGTTCGTAACGTCAGCGCCCAGCTCAAACACAATGCCCAGCTCGCGCATGAGCGCCACGCGACGCTCGACCACGGACTTCTCGAGCTTCATGTTGGGAATGCCGTACATGAGCAGGCCGCCCGGACGGTCGTCACGCTCAAACACCGTCACGCGCGCGCCGCGACGCGCGAGCTCCCATGCTGCCACCAGACCAGCAGGACCGGAACCCACCACGGCAACCGTGGGTGCACCCTCCCCCGCCGGCTCAAAGCGACGCGGACCGCCATTTGCCCACTCATGGTCGCTGACCGCGCGCTCGTTGTCATGGATCGTCGTGGGTTGGCCATCGACCGAACCCAAGTTGCACGCGGCCTCGCACAGCGCCGGGCACACGCGACTCGTGAACTCGGGCATGGGCGAGGTGAGCGACAGACGCTCGGCAGCCTCGTCCCAGCGGCCACGGTACACCAGCTCATTCCACTCGGGAATCAGGTTGTGCAGCGGGCAGCCGCTCG
>OLQA01003403.1_pt1 | contig 11347 bp, 5 predicted proteins | sample 1673151 | NCBI WGS metagenome assembly OLQA01 (sample SAMEA3136760, study PRJEB25190) | human gut metagenome | biome: human gut; feature: human-associated habitat; material: faeces | place: Austria | collected 2013 | reverse complement strand
CGGCTTTTGAGGGGCCATCCTGTGACAGGGAATGTTATAAGGGCCCTTATGCTGCAGAAGCGGATTTCCTGACAGATGTGCTGATGCAGGCAGGCGTGCCGGGAGAAGCCATTCTTCAGGAAAGAGAAGCCACATTTACTCTTGAAAATGCTGAATATATCAGGAAGATGCTGGAGGAAAAGCACCTTCCGATAAAAAGGGCCATTATCTGCTGCCAGGCTTTTCATGCCAGAAGATGCAGAATGTATTTTGAGTATGTGTTTCAGGACAGGGAAATTGAATTCCTGATGTGCCCAGCGGTTACACAGGGCATCAGCCGTGATAACTGGGCGGAAAGCAAAAAGGGGCTGGAGACGGTGCTGGGAGAGCTGAGACGCTGCGGCGAACAGTTTTCCTGGATGTTGCAGTAGATAGCAGGAGGAGAAAGTGGACAATTATATTTTAATGAATGATATGGTGCAGGCCCATGAGGCGCGTATGATGCATCTGAAGCGTTATTATCCTTTTTTCAGATTAATGGATACCGGATTGTCCCAGTACAGGGACGGAAGTTACGGACGCCTGGATATGTCATATATTGTCCTTGCCGTCCTGCGCTTTTTTATTGAGGCGAATCATTTTCAGGATCAGCCGGTATGCTATGAGGATTACAGGCAATTCATGGCCGGACTTTTGGTGAGAGATTTTGATTTTACCGAAGAAGAGGCCGATGATGAACTGTATCAATACATTTTTGATAAATTATGCAACGAGGGACGACCATTTGAACTGGATTACTATGACCCGGCCGCCCATCAGCAGAAAACACTGCGAGTGCGTCTGATTGAGAGTGAACTGAAAGATCAGCAGGTACTTTACAGAATTTCATCTGATGCGGTGGCTTTTTATCTTGATACAAAGGAAGTTCGGGAGGAAAGCCATATCAGCGTTGCCCAACTGCTTCTTGAGAAGATGATAAAAGCGCAGAATTTCAGAGGCGGGCTGGAGGTCATCGGGCGCATCAACATGGAAGTGGGACGCCTAATGGAGGAACGGCATGAGATCCAGACACTTTTGAACCGCCATGTGACGGAGGGGCTTGCTGCGCTGGAGAATTATCATAATCGTCTGATGAAGTGGTTTAGTGAGGAGCAGCGCCTTTTTGCCTCGAATATGGCATTGTCTGCAAGGGCCGTGCAGAAAATGGAGACGGACAGGATCACCGGTGAGGCAGCGGAGGAAGTCTATCAGCTGGATACGGCGCTGAAAAATGCCATGAAGCGTCACGAAGAGCTGATGCATACTTATATGCAGATGCAGAAGGCCGGAGATGAGGCGCTTGCAAAGGCGAAAAGGACACGTTTTCGTCCTTCCGTGGATTTTATGGATGTGGGACAGCGGATGATCGAGGCGGACAATCCGGAACTCCTGACATATCTGGTGCTGCCGCTTTTTGCACCGAAGATAAAGAAGACATTTCCGATGTCCCGGGTGGACGACCTGCTGCTCTATAAGCCGGAGGAATCGGCGGCAGGTGAACTGGTGGAAAAGGGCCGGGAGCAGATGTATGTTTATGAGGATGAACTTGCAGAGGAGAGAATGAAGGACAATTTCAGTTATCTTCTGAGGGTACTTCTGGACAAGATTAAACAGAAAAAAGAAGTAACGCTGGCACAACTTAATGACCTTTATGCCATGAAATTCCCGGATCAGGTACTGGAAAACAGAGATTACTATGCGTTTCTTGTACACCTGAGCCAGAAAGAACATTATGATCTGGATATGATCAAGGATCATCCGGATACATTTCTTGAGGATACCATGGCGGATTTTCTGAAGGCGAATCCGGGATATGAAGGACTGAAATTCAGGCTGATTTATCTGCCGGATGAAACAATCTCCATTCTGGAGCGGTTTGAAATGAGTAATATTCGATTTGAAAGGACGGAAGAATAATGGATCACAGAAATCTGGACAAAGCAATGGAGATATTTGCATGTCTGATCACAGGAGAGACAGTGGGCAGGGAAAACCACAGAGATCTCTATGAAGCCTACAGCAGTCAGGCGGAGGTTTATGACATTCTGGATGCGGTTTTAAAGAAATCCAATCTTCGCCTTTATGAATATCACAATACACTATATGTGACTGCCGGAGATGAGAACAGGGTTTTCGGCTACACTAACGACGAGCTGAAAAAAGCCATCGGGCTGCGTCTGAACAGAGAATTATTTCTGGCGTACCTCATTATTTATGACGTGATGACGCTGTTTTATGAGACCACCTCCGGGGAGGCAGCGCTGACCTATGTGAAGACAGATATGGTCATTGAAAGTACAACAGCTCTGCTTTCCGGTGTGATGGCGAGACTGGAGACGATTGTTCAGAATGATATTGAGGAAAACAGTTTCAGAACATTGGCATTATTGTGGGATGAGCTGCCTCTGATGGCTGAAAATGATGATATTTCCACATTAAAGGCTGCCAGAGGGTCCAAAACAGGTTTTGTCAAGCTGGTCTTCAATTTTCTGATCACGCAGGCGCTTTTTGTGGAATCGGCGGGCAAATATTATATAACGGACAGAATGCGGGCGCTGGTCGAGAACTATTTTGACAGCTGCAAAGGACGGCTGTATGAAGTCATTGAACAGAGCAGGCGGGGCAATATGAAGAATATTGAGAGAAAACGGCAGGGTGATGTGAAGGAACCTGTGCAAGACCGAAACAGCAAGACAGAGGAGGATGAGGAAAATGCCGCATATTAACAGAGTGCGTGTCAATAATGTACGCTATAATTTCGGTACACAGTTTTATGATGATTTTATTATGCGCTTTGACTGTAAAAATGTGCTGTATGACCTGGCCAACGGCGGCGGCAAAAGTGTTCTTTTACTGCTTATGCTTCAGAATCTGATTCCGAACTGTACGCTGGATGACAAGCAGCCGGTGGAAAAATTATATCGCGGTGAAGGCGGCAGTACGGTCATCCATTCATTGATCGAATGGAAGCTGGACGATTATCTTGTCAAAGATGATTACAGATATATGTTGACGGGATTCTGCGCCAGAAAGGCAAAAGATGATGAAAATCAAAATGCAGCAGGGGACGCAGCGGCGATTGAATATTTTAACTATGTCATTTTTTACAGACATTACAATGACAATGATATCGTGAATCTTCCGCTCAGCGACGGTAAGGAAAGAATTACATGGCCGGGGCTTAAAAATTATCTCAGAAATCTTTCAAGAAAGGATTACCAACTGCAGGTTCATTTATTTGAGCGCAAAGGTGAATACCAGCGTTTTATCAGCCGGTATGGACTGTATGAGAGCGAGTGGGAAATTATCCGTGGGATCAATAAGACGGAAGGTCATGTGCGGACCTATTTTGAAAGTCATTATCGGACAACCCGCAAGGTGGTGGAGGATCTTCTGATCGAGGAGATTATCCAGAAAGCATTTATGGCGCGGACATCGGAACGGGCTGAAAATAGTGATAATATGTCGTTGATGGCGGATACGTTGTATCAGATCAAAGATCAGTTAGCGGAGCTGACCCGCAAGAAAGCGGAAATCGGCCAGTATGATAGACAGCAGGAAGTTATGCACAGCCTGGGTGAGCGGATCCGGACGCTGGATGTTATGTATGGTGAGGAAATGACACTGCGGATGGACATTGCCAGAGCATGGCAGACTGTACTTGCCAGACAGAAAAACAGGACTGCGGATCTGGCAGCGGCCAGAAGAGAACAGGAGCTGGCAAAGGGGCATATGGAAGACTATGCCAGAAAGCTGGAGACGGTCAAAATCCAGTCCAGCAAGGAACAGCTGGCCTATCTTGAAACGGAAGCGGCCGACTGCAGCGAAAAGCTTGAGAAATTACAGCTGGAACAGGCTGTCAGCAGGGATGATCTGAACCTCAGAGAGAGTATGAATGATTACCTGGAATATCTGGAAGAACAGCAGAAATATCAGGCCGTGGAGAATACGATCCGTCATAGTACGGATGGGCAGAAGGAGCAGCTGGCACAGCTTCGGGCTTATGCAAAGGCATGGCAGAAACGTTGCCAGAAGCGGATGACTGTTTTGGATGACCGTATTGTACAAGGCCGGAAAGAAATGGAAAATCTTCAGCAAAAGCTGGATGAACTGGCATCATCAGAGCGTGAAGATGACAGAATGCTGGCGGTTCTGGAGCATCAGTCCCAGGAAAACCGTGAAAAAGAGCAAATGTATCTGAAGGATTTTGCAAGGCTGAGGGAAGCATCAGGACTTCTGGTGATTGAGGAAGTCGATAAAGAACTGCTCAGCCAGAAAAAGAAACTGGAAGCAAAGGAAGCTGAACTGATGCAGCTCATGGAGGATGCGAAAGCCGCAGAGGCAGAAAAAAATGAACATCAGCTTCAGGAAGCTCGGAATACACAGATGTTGGGACATATCAGGACATTGATCCGTGAGGGCAATGAATTTATGGCAGCCTGGCAGCGGGAATATGAGCAGATCGCCAAACTGCTTCAGGTCTATCAGGTGACAGAAACCGGTTTACTCAAGGAGCATTTGTTTGCACGCTATCGTAAGCTTGTGTGTGATATTGAAGAACGTCAGAGACAGGAAGCTGCACTGAAAGAAAAAATTCATCAGTTGGAAGATGGCGGGCTGATGCGTATACCTGCGGATGTTCAGGATTTTATGGATTATATCCGAACATGCCATGGCATTACCTGTGTTTATGGAGCTCAATATCTTCAGGAAACAAATGATGCAGAGCGGCGTGCACTGCTTGCACGGATGCCGTTTTTGCCGTACACAGTGATTTTAAAAGATGGTTTTGCAAAAGTAGCGGCGGATGAACTTTTAAAGGAAAAAGATTTCGGGGAGCATGCGATTCCTGTGATCAGTCTTGAAACGGTACTTTCTGAAGAGGAGCCGGTGGAAAAGAGCCGACTGCTTTTTGCCGGAAAAGGCAGCAGTTTCTATCTGGATGAAAATATGCGTCATAAAGTATGTGCACAGAGCCGGGAACAGCTGACAGAACTTCAGCGGGTGATTGCCCGAATGGAGGATCAGCAGCAGACCTATGAAAAAGATATGGAGTCAGTGAGCAGTTTTCTCCTTGTCTATGATAGCAAAAAGGAAGAAAACAGACAGGCGCTTCGGGAAAACCAGAAGAAAGAGCTGGCGCTTCTGGAGAAACAGAAGTTGATCAAAGACCGGATACAGCAGTTGGATGGGCAGCTGTCCGGGGATGCTGAAAGTATTGAGGAAGCCGGGAAGCAGGCGGAGACGGCAAAAGAGCAGTATGCGGTACTTGAGTCACTGCGGGATGTCAATACAGCATTGACTGAGACAAAGCATCTGATCGAAGAAGTCAGACAGAAATATGGAAAATTGGCGGTAAAAATGCAGGAACAGTCGGAAGTGTGTGAACATACAGTCAGTGAGAAAGATCTGCTGATAAAAGACTGGGAAGACAACTGGAAGCTTTATGCGGTTGATACAGATGGACAGCAGTTTTTGGGTGAACAGCCGTCGGAAGGACAGGTGTCGGAAGATTTGACGGATGATGCGCTGCGGGCGGCCTTTTATGGCATTCGTGACGCTTATGAGAAAGAATATATGGATCTGGATGACAAAAAACAGCTGATGGAAAGCTATGCACGTTCTATGGAGCGTCTGACAAAGAGTATTGCCGATAGAAATCTCCAGATGGCGCGTATGGAAAATCTGCGGGCGGATGGCCAGATTTATCAGACAGCGGCTGAGAATATCAGGCAGATCAGGCAGGACCTTGAGAATATGGCACAGCAGGCCGACAATATGCGGCAGCAGCTGACGGCCATTGAAGCGGACAAGAATCGTCTGTACGGCAGCGTTGCTCAGGCAGTTAATGTGATTGAGGAAAAATACGGTGCCTATAAAGAGGTGGCGTTAAATGATCAGAGTTATGAATCCTACGTGGAGAATATGCGTCAGCTCTATGAAAATACTTCGGCGGAGTATCGCTCACTGACTGGACGTATTGAGCGTCTGACAAAGGAATTGTATGCGCTGGAGGGAATCAGGCATGATGTGGAACGCTTGATGAAGCTTTGCCATGTACAGGAAAATCTGACAACAGAAACATTGGATGAGCAGATCGGATTGAAGCACAGATATGAGGAACTTCTGAGACGTTATGAGCAGATGCAGTCCCAGTATTTTGCAAAAAGGGATGCGTTTGAAAAGGACAAAGCCAAAGCAGTGTCAGAACTGCATCAGTTAGGTGCAGAAGGTCTGGCGGCAGAACTTCGTGAACATCTCAGCCTTCCGGAGAATGCAGAAGCGGCAGGCAGAGTGATGCAGGAAATTGAGGAAACCATTGCCCTGATCCGTATAGAGAAAGAGCGTGTCGGAAAAAACATGGAAGACCTTGTCAGCATCAAGGACAGTTTTGAAAGTCAGTGTCTTCAGATTTGTCAGAACATCCGGATGGAACTGGATAAACTGCCGAAGATGTCTGCGATTGTCATGGATAACGAGCAGATTCAGATGGTCGGCCTTACCATTCCTTATGTTAAAGAGAATTTTTACAAAGAGAAAATGTCTGCTTATATTGATGATATTGTTAATCAATCGGATACCCTTGGAACGCAGGAAGAGAAAATGCGCTATATCCGGCAACAGTTGGCCTGGAAGCGGCTGTTTTCGGTGATTGTAACAGATATGAATGCCATTCGGCTGACACTCTACAAGAGAGAGAGAATTGCCAGCCAAAGTCGTTATCTGAAGTATGAAGAGGCGGTGGGCAGTACGGGGCAGTCCCAGGGAATTTATATTCAGTTCCTGATTGCAGTGATCCATTATATTTCAGCTATTCATGCAGGCGCGGCTGCAGGTGAGCATCTCAGGAAAGTCCTGTTTATTGATAATCCATTTGGCGCAGCCAAGGATATTTATATCTGGGAGCCTATTTTTGCCTTATTAAAAACCAATGATGTACAGTTGATTGTTCCGGCAAGAGGTGCAACGCCGGCAATTACAGGTAAATTTGATGTCAATTATGTTTTGGGACAGAAGCTGATGAATCATCGTCAGCAGACGATCGTCGTAGATTATCACTCCAATGTGAAGATTGACGAAATGGAATATGTGAAGATTAATTATGAGCAGGAAGTTTTTGACTTTGTTTAGGGCGTTAGTTGTCAAGTGTTTACTTGTGTGTTAAAATGCCCTTAGCGGAGCCGACGGCTTTGCAGTGAGGAGATGAATAAATTGGAGAATAATAAGATAAATGAAGGCGCGCTGACCAAGCAGATCAAGACCCTTGTGATGCAGGAGCGTTATGAAGAAGCCATGAAGGTTCTGGATGAGATTGAAGTCAGCAAGATCCGCAATATCTCTATCCTTTGCCTGGTCGGTGAAGTTTATATGGGCCTGAAGCGTTATGATGAAGCAGAACAAATTCTTCTGCGTGTTTATGAGAAGAATCCGAATACAAGACGAATCCTTGATCTGCTGACAACGTTGTATATTGATAAAGGTGAGTATTCTGAGGCAGAATATTATTATAAAGAGTTCATTGGTGTGGCATCCAGAGATCTGCATCGCTACATTCTGAGATACAGATTGGATAAGGGCAAAGGGGAACGTCTTTCTGTTTTGATCGATACCCTTGAGAAGTTAAAGGATTATGAATACATAGAGGAGTGGGCTTATGAGCTGGCGACTTTATATGAGGCCAGCGGTGAGACGAAGAAATGCATTCATGAATGTGATGAGATCGTGCTGTGGTTTGGCCATGGAGAATATGTGGACAAGGCCATTGCGCTGAAATGTAAATTGACAGGTGAGCCGCTGCCGGAGATTTCAACGGTTGAACAGCATCGCGTTGAGGAAGAACAGCGTGCGGCTCATGAGAAGCAGCTGACAGAATCTATAGGTGCAGAGATGGGCATTGAGGGTTTTGCCGGTGCGGATTATGAGGGAAGCATTGATCTTGATCTCATTCAGCGGGCAATGGATGGGGCAGCGCCTGAAGCGGCAGATGAACCGATTGTCGAAACAGCTGTGACAGAGGACACACTTCGGGATGAAGTGATTGTGGAAGAGCCGGTAGTAGAAGAAAATGAAGAGCCGACATTAGAAGAAAATGAAGAGTCGGCGGGAAGCGCTGAAGGTGAAGAGACGCAGGATGCGGCAATGGCCGTTGATGCGGGAAATACGGCAGATGATGACGGGTATGCAGAGTCTGCTGATGAAGACAGTGAAGCAGAACAACCGGATGAAGAAAATGAGAAGTCTCATATTGCCCATCTGTTCAGCTCATTGATGTTTGGCAGGAAAGAGAAAGAGAAGCATTTTGACTGGTCTACTCTGAAATTGGCCAAAGAAAAAGGGGAAAAGCCTGACGAGATCGAACTGGCTGCTGCAGCGATCACTGCCGCCCAGAGCCAGGAGAGTCAGGCAGGCGAGAAGGATGAAGATATTTTCCTTCATGAGGAAATGCCTGTTGAGGAAATGTCAGAGAATACGGTGGCAGAGGATGCACCGGAGAAAGAAGTGCCGGAATCAGAAGAAGCCGAAGATGCAGCGATTTCTACAGAGGGACTCAGCGAGGAGGATGCAGATTTCTTCGGCAAACTGATGGGTGAAGATCTTGTTGCGGATTACACACGCAGCCAGGACAGCGAAGAGGAGATCATTGTGGATGATGATGGTGTGTCAGTGGATACGGTTATTATCGATGATGATGATGATTCAGAGAATGAAGCACCAGAAGCTGTAGCTGCGGAAGATGAAATTATCATAGACGGTGATGACGAGAAGGATGAAGTCATTCCGGAGACAAAAGAGGATACATTGGATGATCTGTTTGGCATCGCCGGTGAAGTCCATGAAGATGAGCTGATAGATGATGATGACGAAGATGAAGTGATCTCGGAGGATGACAGCAGCAGTCAGAATGATTCGGCGGACGAAGAAGAGGATGAAGATGACGAGGAGGATGAGATCTCGGATGATATTCATGCCTCTGATACAGTTCTGGATATTTTCGGCACGGTGACAGGTGTAGAGAGTATTAAGAGTCAGTTGGCGAAGACATTCACCAAGTTTGAAGATCCGGCACTTGACAATATGGACTTGCTGGCACCGTATGATATTAACTTTGTTGTAACCGGTTATGATATGAGCGTCAAGTCCCAGATCGCCATTGGTATTGCAAAGGCCTTGAATACATATGGCATCTGTGATAAGAACAAGCTTGTCCGAGCAACGGCACAGGATCTGAACGGCCGGGATTTTTCTATGATCTTTGAGAAACTGAAAGGCGGCTGCCTGATCATTGATGGAGCAGGTATGCTGGATGATAAGGCTGCGGGCATTATTGTTGATTTTGTTCAGCAGGACAATCAGGACGTAGCCATTGTTCTGGAAGGCGAAGAGGATAAGATCAAGGAATTATTCAGAAAATATCCGGTTCTTCACAGCAAGTTCCTGAATATCATTCATATTGGCAAGTACAATGAGAATGAACTTGTTCAGCTGGCAGAGGGATACGCCAAGAAGAAAGGCTATGAGATCTCAGGACCGGGAGCAGCTTCGCTGAAGACATTGCTGCGTGAACGTATGCAGGATGGCTATTCGGTTGATTATGAAGATATCATGGCCATTATTGAGGAAGCGATTGCAAGCCTCGAAAAGCGCAACATGAAGAATCTTTTCATGACTGTTCTTGACAATAAATACGAAGAAGCAGCCATGTTCATGCTTCAGCCGGAGGATTTTAAGAACATCAACATACCGGACTAAGGCAGGCTATAATGGGAATATTGGTATACTGTCTATAAATGCTATAAAAACTGCATTGTACCAGGATATAAAATAAACGCAGTATGGTCAGTAAAATTCAAAAAAGGGATTCTGAACGGGACTATTTTCACACAGGTGCTTCAGCGCTTGTCGGTACTTAGGTGGTGTTTTTTGTCACCTTATGTACCGTTACCAGCGCTGGCAGCGAGAGCGGCCTGTGAAAAATAGCTCGTTTAGAATCCCTTTTCAGATATTTGAAGTCCGTACTGCACTTATTTGGGGTACTGCAGCTTTTGAACCTAAAAAAAATTGGTCCGACAAAAAAATAACTGAGTTGTCACAAATATTCGAACATCCGATTGCGTGCAAGCAATAAAAAATATTTCGCATGATAATTAATATAAGTACAAACTATTGTATACTATGTGCAATTTTGACTGATTTTGAATTTATTATGAAAAGTCAACTGTGCCTTTTTCACAAAATAATTCGACGAATTTCAATAAAATAGCGGAATTAATGAATTTTAGGAATAAAAAACTTACTTTTTGGAACGTTGAAAAGTTGGTCAAAATCTTGACAAAACATTCTAAAACGTGTAGGATGTATGTAGTGGCGTTTCTGAGAGATTCATTACATATTTAATCTGGTATGAATATGTGTAATTAAGAAGCTTACTGAAATAAGGAGGTATTTATTTTGAGAATCTTAGTATGTGTAAAACAGGTACCTGATACTGCAGAGATTAAGATCGATCCAGTAACGAATACACTGATTCGTGCAGGTGTACCAAGTATTGTCAATCCATTTGATGCATGCGCACTTGAAGTTGCAGCAAGAATCAAAGACGCAGATCCAAGCACAGAGGTTACATTATTATCCATGGGTCCAGATCAGGCAAAGGATGCATTAAAAGAGTGTCTCGCAGTTGGCGGCGACAAAGCATATCTTTGCAGCGACAGAAAATTCGGCGGTTCTGATACACTGGCTACAAGCTACATCTTAGCTTCGGCTATCCAGTCTATCGAAGAGAAAGAAGGCAAATTTGACCTCATCCTTGCTGGTAAACAGGCTATCGATGGTGATACAGGTCAGGTTGGTCCTGAAATTGCAGCACATATGGGTCTTGCACAGGTTACATATGCAGCAGAGGTTTCTGTAGATGGCGATGATATCATCGTTAAGAGAGAAAGCGACAAAGGTTACGATATGATTTCTGTTCAGAAACCAGCAATCGTAACAGTTGTTAAGACTGAATTTGATCCGAGATATCCTACGATCAAGAGTAAGATGGCAGCCCGCAAGAAAGAAATCACAGTTATCACATCAGAAGATATTCCGAATATCGATCTGACACGTTGTGGTCTTAAGGGTTCTCCTACAAAGGTTAGAAAGACATTTACACCAGTGAAGAATAAGAACTGTGTAATGGTTAATGAAGGCGAAGTTGAAGTATCAGCAGTTAAGCTTGTTGATCTGCTTGTAGACGCCAAAGTACTGTAAGGAGGATATGGGCATGAGTTTTGAAGAATATAAGAATCTTTGGGTATTTGTGGAGACAGAAGAGAATGAAGTAAAG
>OLQA01003401.1_pt1 | contig 11348 bp, 10 predicted proteins | sample 1673151 | NCBI WGS metagenome assembly OLQA01 (sample SAMEA3136760, study PRJEB25190) | human gut metagenome | biome: human gut; feature: human-associated habitat; material: faeces | place: Austria | collected 2013 | reverse complement strand
CGGATTTGACGACGCAAGAGGAACTCTGTTCTTTGAAATTGCCAGAATCGCTGCCATTAAAAAACCTAAGTATCTGCTCCTTGAAAATGTTCCCGGACTGCTATCGCATAACGGGGGCAGGACGTTTGCGGCCATCATCGGTACGTTGGATGAATTGGGGTACGATGTCGTATGGGAAGTGCTTAACAGCGCAGATTTTGGTGTGCCCCAATCCCGAAAAAGAGTGTATATTATCGGATTTCATAGAGAAAAGTGTTCCGGAAAAGTATTGTCTTTCACAGACGCAAATCCAAAAACTCTTGTCAAAAGAATTTCAGGCAGAGAGGGAAACAGAGTATATTCAGCCGATGGACTGAGCATAACCCTTACAAGTCAGGCTGGCGGTTTTGGAGGAAAAACAGGTCTTTATGAGATAATCGGCCTGCCGATAAAATCAAAAACTAAGTCAGGCTATCAGATAGCTCTGCCCGGAGATAGCATCGACCTTGCATATCCAAATATGAATTCAAGGCGAGGGAGAGTTGGCAAGGAGATAGCTCATACCCTTACAACAAGCTGTAATCAGGGATATTACGCATTGGGGATAGATATGAATCCTGAGCCGAAAGTCACAGAGCTTGCAAGATGTATAACCGCAAGACAGGACAGCGGTATTGGTCATCACAAAGGCGAAAAATCCGGAGTTGTCCTCATAACAGACCCGATAGCCGTGCTTACTCCCGAAAAGGAAAAAGTCCGTCAGCAAGGCAGAAGATTTAAACTTCCCAACGAGCCTATGTTTACTTTGACCGTTACCGACAGACACGGGGTTGTGTACTGCGGATATATCAGAAAGCTTATGCCGCTAGAATGTTGGCGGCTGCAGGGCTTTACAGATGAGCAGTTTGAAAGGGTGAAAGCCACAGGAATGTCCGATGCACAGCTTTACAAACAGGCAGGAAATGCGGTGACAACTAATGTTATCGAGGCTCTGGCAAAGTATATTTTAGATATCGAAAAGGAGAATACAAATGGATAATATGGTGAAAACATTTGTGAATGAGGAGTTTGGCTCGGTGAGAACTATCGAGGAAAACGGAAGGGTGATGTTTTGTGGAAAAGACGTGGCTCTCGCATTGGGGTATAGCGATACGAACAATGCGATAAAAACTCATTGCAAAAAAGATGGGGTGGTGATTCACCACCTCATAGATTCAATGGGCAGAAAGCAAGGTGCTAAGTTTATTTCTGAAAGTAATCTTTACAGACTTATATCCCACTCCAGACTTCCCTCTGCTGAAAAATTTGAAAGCTGGATATTTGATGATGTACTCCCAACTATACGCAGAACAGGCGGTTATGTTTCAAACGAAGAAATGTTTATTGAAAACTACCTGCCGTTTCTTGACGAGCCGTACCGTGACCTGTTCAGACTTCAGATGACGGCTATCGAAAAGCTGAACGAGCGTATCAGAAATGACAAGCCTCTCGTGGATTTCGCTCTGCACGTTGCCGACAGCGAGGATCTCATAGATATGAATGCTATGGCAAAGCTTGCTGCTGATAAAAATTTCAATATCGGCAGAACAAGGCTGTTTCGCTGGCTGAAAGAAATGGGAGTTCTTATGTCAAACAATCTGCCGTATCAGAGATATATTGACCGCAGATATTTTGTCGTAAAAGAGTCGGTGTTTGAGGTCGAGGGTATGAAAAAGACTTATCGGCAGACATTTGTTACGGGAAAGGGTCAGCTTTTTATCATAGGTCTGCTGAGAAAATATTACGGAAAGGAGGTTTTGCAATAATGGATATCGATGATATTTCTTTGCATGAGCTGAGAAAAATGAATGACTGCGAAGGACTTGTCCTGCAAGGGTGCGGCGGTGATCTGCAGGAATGGGTGAACGGCATAAATGATATGCTGACGGAAAGCGGAATATTGCAGAGCGGCAGTAAGTTTGAAAAAGCATTCTCTTTTAAAAACGGGGACCTTACCTGTCTGCTGTTTCCATTTGATGACGTTCAGCTTGATGTCGGAAAGCTTGCAATATGGCGGCTCCGAACGAGGGAGGATTTCGGAAGCACATGGCTGTCGGACTATGTGGAGAACTCGTTGGGAGGATATATTCAGGAGCAGTCGGAAACCGAAGATTTTGAAATGGAGATGATGTAAATGACGTATTTGTTCATTGGAATGATGATAGGTGTTATCATCGGAACAACGATAGGTTCTCTTGCCGTGGCTTTTAAGTCTGCTGAAAAAGAGATCGCACGTCTTGATAAGGAGGTCAAAGATGCACACAAACAGAGTTAAAGCCAAGATAGACTTCAAGTTCTGTATGGGTAATATTCCTGCAATGCTGAGAGCAACAAAGCCTGTGCTTTCGGAAAAGCAATACAAGGAGCTATGTAATGAGGTAAACAAAGCCGACGGCTACCTTGAACAGAAACGCATCATATTCAGCTATGTAAACCCTATGATCAAAGGGTGAGGTAAGCACAATTAAATAACAACTAGGGTCGTTTTGCCAATGACAGAAGATTTCTGTTTTTAGCAAAGCGACTTTCTTTCTGTCATTGGTTCTACGGCAGAAAGGAAAAACATGAACAGTTTTATGTCATGGGTAGGGGGAAAGAAGAATCTTCGTGACGAGGTTCTTGCAAGATTTCCGCCTTACTATGAAAGGTATATCGAGGTGTTTGGCGGTGCAGGCTGGGTGTTGTTTCATAAACCACCGGGTATGGATTTTGAGGTGTACAATGACTTTAATTCAAATCTTGCAAATTTGTACCGCTGCGTTCGTGATAAGCCTGCAAAGCTGAAATACAAGCTTAGGTATGTGCTTGATTCAAGAGAAGATTTTGAATACTTAGCTATACTTCACAAACGTGGTATTTTGCCAAGGCTTTATGACGTTGACAGAGCGGCTAAGTTTTATCAGCTTATACGTTACAGCTATGCAAGCGGTCTTGACAGCTTTGGAAGTCAGCCGCATTCGATGTGGTCGGACTTCCCTATGATCGACCTTGCCGCAAGAAGATTACAGAAAGTAGTTGTTGAGAACAAGGATTTTGAAAGGCTTATCAGGCAGTATGACAGACCCGTCAGCTTTTTTTACTGTGATCCGCCGTATTTTGCGACTGAAAATTACTACAAGGACGTAGGTTTTACTGCAAAAGACCATATCAGACTGCGTGACGCTCTGCTTGACATCAAAGGCAGATTTTTGGTTTCGTATAACGATTGCCCTGAGATCCGTGAGATATGGCATAAACCAAACATTCACATTGAAGAGATAAGTAGGCTGAACAATTTGGCACAGCGGTATGACGGCGGCTGTCAGTATGCAGAGCTGCTCATATCAAATTATGACACAAGCGAACGTGCGAAAGCTATCAAACAGCTTTCGCTTTTTGATTAGGAGGTTTTTATGAAGAAGATAATATTGGCACAGGTTTTAACGGCAAAAGGCAAAACAGAATTTTCTGGGCTTTATGACAGGCACGGAAATGCTGTAACGGTGGAGGTCGAACGTGACAGCAGCGGTGTTTCACTTATCGTATGGCAAGACGAACAGAAAAAGCAGCATTTTGACTGTGGGATATCCGAAGAGGAGATACAGCGTACCTGTGCAATGTTTGATGACTGCGGCGAGTGTCCGCTGAAAGAGTATTGTGAAAGTGAGGCAAAAGAATGAGGATACTTGTGTTTGAACCTCTGAAAGAACCATATGTAAAGGATATTGAAGATGATATCCATGCCATGCAGGAAGTTGTGGGCGGCAGCATCAAGCCAATATATTTTGAACCAAAGCAGGATGCTATTTGCTGGTGCAATGATGAGTTTCTGCTGAACGGTTCAAAGCCTAACAGGATAGTTGGAAATACTCTTGTTCACGGCACTTTCTATATTTCAGGCAATTATCGTAACGAATACGGCGAATGGGACAGCTGTTCACTTACCGATGAACAGATAGAAAAGTACAAACAGCAGTTTGATCATATCATAGTAGATCTGCCCGGAATCGGGCTCGTTGCTGTTAAAGAAACAAAACCCGAAGTGATCGGACCGCTTGAAGAATTTGATGAAGGACCTGAGCTAATTATATAGTATGCCAAATCTTATGCTGTGTAAATTGTCACAAAGGCAGAACTTTTGCAAAAAGGCTGGATATATACAAAAAGGTGTGATATATTGCTTGACAAGGAGCGTGATGATATGAAAAAAGCGATATATATTTCAATACTTTGCACAGTAATGCTGACTGCCTGCGGCAATGTATCGGAGTCCGTAGAAAGTGCAGAAATCTCAGCTGTGAACCAAACTACGGTCACGGTAACATCGGTAAAGGAAGAAAAGGATACAAGCGAAACCGCAACTACTACACGAAAGAGTTCGCAGACGGTATCCGAAACTTCCTTAGCTAAAACAACCACAAAAAGTATGCAACCACCGCAGGAACAAATCAAACAGCAGAGTTATCCTCAGACAGTAAAGCCGCAGGAAAACACACAGGTCAATACTACTCAAAAGCCTGCGGTAACAACTACACAGCAAAAGCAGACTACCGCAAAGCAAACCACAACAGCTCCGCCAAAGCCTGTGACCACTACGCAGAAACCGCAAACAACTACTCCGCCGACCACAAAACCGCCCGAAAGCACAGTAACATGGTCTGATACCATGAAAGCATGGAGAAAGCTGTGCGAGGGCAAAAGCCTGAGCGATGATGAACAAAACCTCATAAGGTCTGAAATACTTGAATATGCCAAAAGCTTCAATGGCAAAAGAGATATCCATGTAAGCTTTGGAATAGATGAGTATGATATATTTTATGAGAAACCGCTAGATCTTACGGTCAGAAATGACATGACCGACCTGTCATATGCTCACATGGACGCATATGCTGACGCAGACAGCAGATGGCTGATAGATCATGCAGGAAACGAAGGAGAGATCTACAGCATAGTCAGTGAAACGAGAGAAAAATGTCTGCACGTCATAGACTACGGACTGTTCAACAGGTGGGAGATATACAGCGGCAATAATGTCCTCAAATATGCAAGCGATATTGAGTTTAATGTAGGCTTTGACGGCACGGCAATATGGTTTCTTACGGAGGACTAAAAACAACTGAATAAGCAGGGAAAAGAGTCGAAAATTCGACTCTTTTTTCTTTGCAAAAAAACAAAGGAGTAATTACAGATGAAGATAAGAAAAATATTAAAACGCTGCACAGCGGCAATGCTTGCGGCGGCAATAGGAATGACCACGCTGACGGCGAATGTTTCAGCAGCCACATCGGGAGTATCAATAGGATATACCTGGAACAGCTCGGTCAATCCAACTATCAAAAACAGAAAGAACGGCGCAGCAGGAGGAGTAAGCGGACAATATATCAAAGCCGGAGAGCAGATATGCAGATTCTGTCCGTCATCAACTTCCGACTGGGCGTTTTGTATCGAGCCTGCAAAGTCAATGCAGGGAGCAAGCTACAAGGATTGGTATACTCAGAACGGCTTTACAAAGTATGATACATTTGATCTGACCGATAAGAACAAGGCAGACAGCTTTGCATATTGGAAGTCCATAGGCGGAACCGACGGACCTATGGCGAAGTATCTCGGTCTTGTGCAGTATTACGGCTATTCAAGCCACAAAACAGGTGACTACTATGCCGCAACACAGTGCCTCATATGGGAGCTCATTTTAGGCTACAGAGGACATACGCAGGCAACCTTTTCAAAGTGCTCGGATATCCTTTGGAATGACTTCACCTACCCAAGCGGCGGCTGGTGTACAAGATCGGGAGTTGAAAAAGCGTACAACGATATTGTTTCAAATGTGAAGGATCATTACAAGCTTCCCTCTGCTATGAAATCCACCAAAGCTCAGGCAAAGGACGAAGCACACGTTATGAAATACAACGCTGAAAATCTAAGATACGAAACAAAAGTGACTGTGCCCACTTCCTATGTCACAGCCTCAAGCCTTGCACATAATTTCAGCAGCCTTGAAAGCAAGCTTGGATCGCTGATAAAGTCTAAATTCAGCGGTACTTTCGGCAAGGACTACGGCATTGAAACAGAAATGAGCGGAACAAATACTGTTTACACCATATGGTCAAAGGAAAGGCAGTTCTCTTCAAGCGGCGACAGCAATATCTATGTTACAGAAAGTATCCCGATGCAGATGAAGAACAGCCTGAAAAAGCAGGAAACTTTGTTTGCCAACAGCTACTATCAGACCTGCCTGCTTTCAACCAGACTCGACCCAATCGTAGGATATGTGGGACTTGCATCATACAACGAGCCGAATCTTACCGTTGAAAAGACATACACCGATTCAGGCAATAATCAGATAACGGCGGCGGAGCTTAATACTCTTCTTGGCAAGACCACGTTTGTAGTTTCCTGTCTTTATGACGGAAAAAAGTATTATGTTCAGGCAGACAAAAACAGTGCAGGAACTGGATATGTTTTTTCAAAGTATGTGACTTCTGTCAGCGAGGCTACAAAGTTTAAGACCATTAAAAACACAGACACAAAGGGTACTTTCACAGTAAACGATCTGCCGACCTCAACTTCAAATGGCAGGACATATACGGTAACGGAGTATACTGTCCCCGATAATGAAAGGTATGAAAAGCTGTCAAAGAGCGTCACTTTGCCTTCGCCGACATCTGACTTTACCTCAAACGCAGGAACAAAGACGGTCAAGATGAACAACAGCGAAACAAGCTACAATGCTAAATTTGGAACTGCGGTGCTTGACAAAACCATTCTCAACGGTGATGGAAAGGCTTTATCAAGCGATAACGAGAGCGACATCAAGACCCTCTCCGACATCTACAAGTCCACCAAATTTATTGTGGGTTACTGGGACGAGGAAAACGGCAAGCCTGTTATGAGATATATCTCGCAGGGTCACAAGTCCGCAGACAAAGCTTTTTCAGGCGATCTTAACGACCTTGACGGCTTTAATGGAAAGACGTACTCCGCAGGGGACGGCTGTTACTATGTGCCAACCAAGCTTAACTCGAATCACGACCTCATATTCGATACCTCACGCACTACAACCGATATCTCAAAGGCATATGTTTTCAGCACAGGCTCAAACTACAGTGGCTGTGACACCTGCGATCACTTCGGTCAGCTTTTCTTTGATCTTGTACCTCTTGACAGCTCAGGCAATGCAAAGGAGCTTGTGTTTATCGAGATAAACGGAGCAAAGGGATATGGCTATGATGAAAGTCTTGAGACTTCAAAAGCATACAGCCTCAGCGGTCTTAAAGACGCTGTTTCAAAAAGAGATATCTGCGGTATCATAAGAAACGATACAGGTAAGTCATATGCTCTGACTGATGAAAATGGGAAGAAATATATTCTCGGAGCAGAAAATCTTTATCCCATTTCATCAAACAAACTTGAAGATAACAGACTTCACAGCAGTGCTGAGATAGTAAATCAGCTTGTAAATTACAGCCTTGTGCTGACAAAGAAAAATGATTCGGGAGAAGTTCTCTCCGGAGCAAGGTACGGTTTGTATAATTCATCAAAAAAGCTGCTGAAAACCGCAGTTACTGACGACAACGGAAAAGCAAAGTTTGACTATGACCTTTTGCCAAACACCAACTACTATGTCAAGGAGATAACTGCACCCGAGGGATATGCTCTTAACAATGAATATCATCTTGTGAACCGTGCAAATACGGCGGTAAACGACCTTGATAACTTTCAGAATGCAAAGCTTTCGGATCACAATTATTCAGTAACGGACAAGCCTTTTACACTTAAGCTGGAGCTTAACAAATATGATGTTCTTAATGATATCAAGATAGAGGGAGTTACTTTTGATATTTCTCTAAATGGAAAGGTTGTAAAGAGTATTACAACCGATAAGAACGGCTATGCAGAGGTAAGCGGACTGGCTCTTGGCAAGCTTAACGGTGAAACCTTTGAAAACGTTTATACCGTAACAGAGCGTGAAAACGACAAGTATATTATGCTTGACGAGAACGGAGAGTTAAGCCGTTCATTTACTGTAACGACCACAATTGCGGATATTGAGGACGGCACGAATCCTGTGATAACTTACACTGCGGATATTCCAAATACTTTGCAGCTTGTAGATTTAAAGGTTCACAAGGTTGACGAATTCGGCAATCCAATAAAGGGTGTTGCTTTTGACATTGTTCCCACGCAGGATATTGCTTTTAACGGCAAGACCGTTCAGAAAAAGGGCGAGTCTGTGGGTACTGTTGTGACCGATGAACAGGGTTATGTCTCAAGCACCTACACAGAATACGAAACCGACGGAACGCAGGGATATACAAAGACAATACCCATCTACCCGAACTTTGAGTATGAACTTGTGGAAGTTTCCGCTCCCGAGCCGTATGTTATTTCTGCGGAGAATACGAAGTTTACGGCGAAATCGGATAAAGCCGATACCCTTACTATCCCTCACGAAGTGACCGTAACAAACGATGTTCAGAGAGGAACTCTTGAAGTTTACAAAGCAGACAGCGAAACAAAGAAACCTCTTCCAGGAGTTGAATTTGAGGTAAGAGCGGCGGAAGATTTTGCAATAGGCGGCAAACAGCTTCACAAGAAGGGAGATGTAATCTGCAAAATGACAACCGACAGCACAGGTCATGCGGATACGGGAAATGCACAGATGTATGTGGGAGCAAAGTACACTCTTACCGAGACCAAGGCGGCAGAGGGTTATGCCATTAACTCCGACAGCAAGACCTTTGAATTTAAGTTCACAGGCAACAGCGTTTCATACTCCAAGCTTAATATTGACGTAGGAAACGATTCGCAGAAAGGAAAGATATCGGTTTACAAATCGGGCGATGCATTTACAGGTGTTACCGCTATGGGAAGCGCCATATCCGTTGACGAGAACGGCGAAATCATGGAAAGCGGTCAGACCACATACAAGCCTGTGTTTACGGAATGTGCTCTTAGTGGAGCGGTATTTCAGGTAACAGCCACAGAGGATATTGTTACAGCAGACGGAACAGTTCACGCAAAGGCAGGCGATGTTGTAGCGGAGATAATGACCGATGAAAACGGCTATGGGGAAACTGAGCCGCTGTATCTTGGCAGATATGAAGTCAGAGAGATAAAAGCTCCTTTTGGATATGTGATGAACAGCGAGCCTAAATATGCAGAGCTTATCTATGCAGGACAGGAATTTGAGGTGAGAGATACTGTGGATATAGAGTTTGAAAATGAATATCAGAGAGTAATGATAAGGCTTTCTAAGACAATGGAAAATGATGAACTGTTCGGTATCGGCAGTAACGGAGAGTACAAAAATGTTCGTTTCGGACTGTTTGCCGCAGAAGATATCACAGCAGCAAACGGCACGTCGATCCCTGCCGGCGGTCTTATTTCTGAAATCAGTCTTGAAGAAGATATGAGCGCACAATTTGACACTGCTCTGCCCTTCGGCAAGTACTATGTTCAGGAGATCGCTACTGACGAACATTACGTCCTCAACGGCGAAAAGTACCTTGTGACATTCGAGTATATGGGACAGGATATTCAGACCGTGGATATCGACTGCGGAGAGTTTGAAAATATTATCAAGCGTGGCAGGATAGAGGGACATAAGACCGATGACAAGAGCGAACCCCTTGAAAATGCGGTGTTCGGACTGTTCCGAAAGGACTGTAAAGTGTTTTCAGAAAGCAATGCCATAATGACAGCCGTATCCGATGAAAAGGGATATTTTGAGTTTGGAAACATTCCTTACGGCGAGTATGTTGTAAGAGAGATAAAAGCTCCCAGAGGATATATTCTCAGCAATAAAAGCTATCCCGTAAGCATTTCAGAGGACGGAGAAGTTATTGAGATAACTGCGGAAAACAAGCCTATTACTGTTGAGATTTCAAAACGTGATATTTACGGAAACGAGCTTAAGGGAGCAAAAATGCAGATCATTGACTCTGAGGGAAATATTGTTGATGAATGGACTTCCGACGGCACGGATCATATTGTAACCAAAATTCCTGTGGGAAATTACACGCTGAAAGAAATCGCCGCTCCCGACGGTTATGTTATCGCAACGGACATTAAGTTTACAGTCGATGTTTACGGCAATGTTACCGTAGAAAATGCAGATGCGACAGTGATTGCTGAAGACGGCACACCCATAGTCATAATGGTGGACGAGGCTAAGCCAAGCTTGCCTGACACGCCTCACACAGTCACAACAGACAACCCTCACACAGGTGTGTCATCAGACAATGGCATATGTATCTATCTTATGATCGGCTCTGTAATGCTTTTGTCCTTAATATTTGCAAGAAGAAAGAATAATGAAAGGAATGATGTGTAATGAGAAGAGCCAAAACCAAGAGAATGGCTGCGGCATTTGCAGGAGCTTTTTGCTTTGCCGCAAAGCTTACGACCACCGCCTACGCCTCGGGCGATGTGGCCGGAGCAGTCACAAGCACTTGGAACACAGCCAGATCGCAGATAGTGTCGGTGGTGAACAATGTTGTTTTTCCGTGCCTTGATGTTATCCTTGCGGTATTGCTGTTTGTGAAGATAGGTGCGATGTATATGGACTACCGCAAGCACGGACAGATAGAATGGACTCCTGTTGCGATAATCTTCGCCTGCCTCATATTCACCCTTACCGCTCCGCTGTATATATGGTCTATTGTGTAAGGAGGTATGACAAATGAAGAATATTCTTATACTCGCCGCACTGTCTGCGGTGATCCTTACAGGCTGCGGAAATATCTCGCCGCCGTTCAAAGCCGAGCAGACAACGGTCACAACAGCCGCACCGACAGTAAGTGCGGCTGCCTCTTCGGAGGCTGAAAGTACCGTCGATGAAGAACAGGTAAAATATGATACCTTTATTGCGGAGTTTTTCGATTCAAATATATGCTTTTCAGATACAAGCGCATTGGTAACAGAAGCAATGAAAGGCTGTTCATTTGAAACGCAGACAGACAGTTCAAACGGAGTGCAGAATATATCGCTGAAAGGCAAAAACGGCGGCGGTATGATCGATGTTCTCTGTATTGATCTAAGTCAGAGTGATCTTGATCACGATATGGAATATATCCTTGAAAACTTCGGAGATTATTACTTCGGACAGACCTCCGCACAGATGAGCGGTATCACTGAGGACGATTTTGTGTCCATCTATCGTATGACAAGCAGTGTTGTTTCTAAGTGTAAATATCAGCGGTACGGCTCTGTTCAGAAATCCGATGGTATGGCGACGCAGTTCGGATACACGGAAACCTACGCTGTGCTTTCGGAGGACAAGCTTACCGTTGTATCGGGTGCTTTTCTCAGTTCGGATATGATGGAAAGGCAGAGTTTTTCGCAGCTGA
>OLQA01003396.1_pt1 | contig 11364 bp, 7 predicted proteins | sample 1673151 | NCBI WGS metagenome assembly OLQA01 (sample SAMEA3136760, study PRJEB25190) | human gut metagenome | biome: human gut; feature: human-associated habitat; material: faeces | place: Austria | collected 2013 | reverse complement strand
ACCAAAGTCACAGACGAAGACCTCGCCGAAGCCTACATCGATGAGTATGGCGTCAAATTCAGTCCTGACCGCAAGCGCCTACTAAAAGCCCCTGACAATCCAGTCTCCTACACGATACCAGATACAGTTATAGTCATCTGCGATGAAGCGTTCTTTTATTGCAAAAGTCTTACCTCGTTGACAATACCCGACTCTGTCTCATCCATTGGTGATGGAGCATTCTGGAATTGCTCTAGTCTTACCTCGTTGACGATTCCAAGCTCCGTTACGACCATTGGATCCAACCCCTTTGTAGAGCTAAAAGTTCAGTTAAACAATGAATCCTCACACTTTTATGTGGAGGACAAAGTCCTCTTTACAGCTGGTAAAAAACACCTCATAGCTTATTGCTCTAGACAAACTTCTTATAGCATTCCCAACTCAGTCACATCCATTGGAGATTGTGCATTCTGGAATTGCTCTAGTCTTACCTCGTTGACAATTCCCAACTCTGTCACCTCCATTGGAGACTACGCATTCTATCAGTGCACTAGTCTTACTTCGTTGACGATTCCCGACTCTGTCACCTCCATTGGCGACTGCGCATTCTATCAGTGCGCCAGCCTTACCTTGTTGACGATTCCCAATTCTGTCACCTCCATTGGAGACAGCGCATTCTCAGGTTGCTTCAGCCTTACTTCGTTGACGATTCCTAACTCTGTCACCTCCATTGGAGACAGCGCATTCTCTTGGTGCTCGAGTCTTACCTCGTTGACGATACCCAACACTGTCACTTCCATTGGAAAAGGTGCATTTGAGGATTGCTCTAGTCTTACCTCGTTGACAATTCCAAGCTCCGTTACGACCATTGGATCTAATCCATTTAGAGGGCTAACTCTTCAGCTAGATAATCGATCTCCACACTTTTATGTGGAGGATAATGTCCTCTTTACAGCTGATAAAAAACACCTCATAGCTTATTGCTCTAGACAATCTTCTTATAGCATACCAAACTCTGTCACAACCATTGGAAAGCAAGCATTCTCAGCTTGCTTTAGTCTTACCTTGTTAATGATCCCTGACTCTGTTACCTCCATAGGAAGAGGCGCTTTGTATGGATGCGATAATCTAAATCAGTCCACTAGAGAGGAACTAGAAGATAGATTTGGAAAACGAATCTTTGAGCGGTGGTGACCAACGAATTACAGCAACATGATTATTGTAGCGAATAGGCGCAGGAAGCAAGAGAAGCTACTGCAGGAGTACCCAGGGGCGATTGTTGAGGGTATAAAACGCAAGACGGAAAGGCATGTATCGTATACAACCCCTCTTATAGGCTAAATGTGCTACCTTTGTGAGGCGAGGGCGGGGAGGGACGACTGCTATTGCGTTTCAGCAGGATGTGCCTCCTTCCTCTTCGCTTTGCGCAACGATTGAAGGTGTCATAGAGAGTTAATGTAAAGAGATGCAGTACCCATTATTGTCGGAGTATGTCAGTGCGATCACGCATGCGAGTGAAAATCTAGATCAGTTGAAGCATCTAGAGGTGGTGCAGGACGAGCATGGTGAGCCGTACCGCAGTAGCGGAGCCTTTGCCGTGGTCTTTAAGATGCGCGATCCTCACACGGGGCAGCTCTATGCGCTCAAATGCTTTACCGAAGAGCAAGAGGGACGTGCAGAAGCCTATCGCAAGATCGAGGAGGAGCTGGAGGTGGCTGGCACGACCTACTTTACCTCGATGCGCTACTACGAGCGGGAGCTCTTTGTAGATAGCAGCGTGAGTAGCGAATCGGAGTTCCCTGTGCTACTGATGGATTGGGTCGAGGGGTGTACGATGGAACTGTACATCCGTGAGCATTATCGGGACTCATACGCTATGGAGATGCTCTGCTACCGCTTCTGCCGACTAGCAGCTTACCTGCGCAGTCAGCCCTTCGCCCATGGCGATGTGAAGCCGGACAACATTATGGTCTCCGACACGGGGACGCTCACGCTGATTGACTACGATGGGATGTTTGTGCCCAGCATGCAGGGCGAGAGTTCGCCAACGCTAGGCACGGAGGAGTTTCGTCATCCGCTTCGTACCCCTGAGCTGTTTGACGCTACGATCGATGACTTTGCACTAGCCTCCATTGCGCTCTCGCTACGAGCCATCGCCTTAGACTCGCAGTTGCTCGACCAGTATGGAGCTCCCGACCGTCTTCTCTTCAGTGCCAGCGACTACCGCGACTTAGCCCAGAGCAAAGTGATGCAAGCGATCTGGAAGCTCGTCGGGGACAAGGATCTCTGCAAACTTGTGGGACTCTTCGTCTTAGCGCACGCAGAGCAAAGCCTCGCCTCCAGCTCCTTCCAGCTCTCCTCCACGACCCGCCCCGAGAAGCCCGTCGTCGTGCCACTCTCCACCAAAGTCACAGACGAAGACCTCGCCGAAGCCTACACCGACGAGTATGGCGTCAAATTCAGTCCTGACCGCAAGCGCTTACTAGACGCCCCTCGCGAACTAGTCTCCTATACGATACCAGATACTGTTACGGCAATCTGCAACTTTGCGTTCTTTCACTCGTTTTTCGGCAGTTTTATTTCTGAGTTGACTATTCCCAACTCTGTTATCTCCATTGGTGACAGTGCGTTTGAGAACTGCTCTAATCTAACCTCATTGACGATTCCTAACTCTATTACAACAGTTGGATCTAATCCATTTAGAGGGCTAACTCTTCAGTTAGATAATCGATCTCCACACTTTTATGTGGAGGACAATGTCCTCTTTACAGCTGATAAAAAACTCCTCATAGCTTATTGCTCTAGACAAACTTCTTATAGCATTCCCAATTCTGTCACCTCCATTGGAGATGGCGCATTTTGGTGTTCTCGTCTTACTTCGTTAACGATTCCTGACTTGGTTACCACCATTGGAGACAGTGCATTTTATTGGTGTTCTAGTCTTATCTCGTTGACGATTCCTAACTCTGTCACCTCCATTGGAGACTGGGCTTTTAAGAATTGCTCTAGTCTTACCTCGTTGACAATTCCCAACTCGGTCACTGCCATTGGAGATAGTGCATTCTGGCATTGCTCTAGTCTTACCTCGCTGACGATTCCCGAATCTGTTACAACGATCGGAGTCAATGCTTTTAGTGGTCTAATTCTTCAGTTAGATAATCGATCTCCACATTTTTATGTAGAGGATAATGTACTCTTTACAGCTGATAAGAGTCAACTCATAGCCTACTGCTCTCCCCAAACTTCTTATTGCATTCCCGACTCAGTTACCACCATTGGCGACAGAGCATTCTTAAGTTGCTCTCGTCTTACCTCGTTAACGATTCCCAACTCTGTCACTTCCATTAGCAACAATGCATTCTCAGGCTGCTCCAGCCTTACCTCGTTGACGATACCCGCCTCTGTCTCATCCATTGGTGATAGTGCATTCGAGAACTGTAGAAGTCTTACCTCGTTAACGATACCCGCCTCTGTCTCATCCATTGGTGATAATGCATTCGAGAACTGTAGAAGTCTTACCTCGCTAACGATTTCTAACTCTGTCACTGCCATTGGAGATAGTGCATTCTGGAATTGCTACAGTCTTACCTCGTTGACGATTCCCGATTCTGTAACCACCATTGGAGACAGTGCATTTGATAATTGCACTAGTCTTACTTCATTAACGATTCCCAACTCTGTCTCCTCCATTGGAGATTGTGCATTCTGGAATTGCTCTCGTCTTACCACGTTGACGATTCCTGACTCTGTCACCTCCATAGGAAGAGGCGCTTTGTATGGATGCAAAAATCTTAACCAGTCCACTAGAGAGGAACTAGAAGATAGATTTGGGAAACGAACCTTTGAGTGGTAGTGACCAACGAATTACAGCAACATGATTATTGTAGCGAATAGGCGCAGGAAGCAAGAGAAGCTACTGCAGGAGTACCCAGGGGCGATTGTTGAGGGTATAAAACGCAAGACGGAAAGGCATGTATCGTATACAACCCCTCTTATAGGCTAAATGTGCTACCTTTGTGAGGCGAGGGCGGGGAGGGACGACTGCTATTGCGTTTCAGCAGGATGTGCCTCCTTCCTCTTCGCTTTGCGCAACGATTGAAGGTGTCATAGAGAGTTAATGTAAAGAGATGCAGTACCCATTATTGTCGGAGTATGTCAGTGCGATCACGCATGCGAGTGAAAATCTAGATCAGTTGAAGCATCTAGAGGTGGTGCAGGACGAGCATGGTGAGCCGTACCGCAGTAGCGGAGCCTTTGCCGTGGTCTTTAAGATGCGCGATCCCCGCACGGGGCAGCTCTATGCGCTCAAATGCTTTACCGAGGAGCAGGAGGGTCGTGCAGAGGCTTATCGCAAGATCGAGGAGGAGCTGGAGGTGGCTGGCACGACTTACTTCACCACAATGCGCTACTACGAGCGTGAGCTCTTTGTAGATAGCAACGTAAGTAGCGAGTCGGAGTTCCCTGTGCTGCTGATGGATTGGGTCGAGGGGAGTACGATGGAGCTGTACATTCGTGAGCATTATCGGGACTCGTACGCTATGGAGATGCTCTGCTACCGCTTCTGCCGGCTAGCCGCTTACCTGCGCAGTCAGCCCTTTGCCCATGGCGATGTGAAGCCGGACAATATTATGGTCTCCGACACGGGTACGCTCACGCTGATTGATTACGATGGTATGTTTGTACCCAGTATGCAGGGTGAAAGTTCGCCAACGCTAGGCACGGAGGAGTTTCGTCATCCGCTTCGCACCCCTGAGCTATTTGACGCTACGATTGATGACTTTGCGCTAGCCTCCATTGCGCTCTCGCTACGAGCCATCGCTTTGGACTCGCAATTGCTCGACCAGTACGGTGCTCCCGACCGTCTCCTCTTCAGTGCCAACGACTACCGCGACTTAGCACAGAGCAAGGTGATGCAAGCGATCTGGAAGCTCGTCGGAGACAAGGATCTCTGCAAACTTGTGGGGCTCTTCGTCTTAGCGCATGCAGAGCAAAGCCTTGCCTCCAGCTCCTTCCAACTTTTCTCCACGACCCGCCCCGAGAAGCCCGTTGTCGTGCCACTCTCCACCAAAGTCACAGACGAAGACCTCGCCGAAGCCTACATCGATGAGTATGGCGTCATGTTCAGTCCTGACCGCAAGCGCCTACTAAGTGCCCCTAGAAATCTAGTCTCCTATACGATACCAGATACTGTTACGACAATCTGTGACTGGGCTTTCTCTAGCTGTTCTCGTCTTACCTCGCTGACGATGCCCGACTCTGTCACCACCATCGGAGAGTGTGCATTATTAGAATGCTATCATCTTGCGAAGTTCACAATTCCTGAATCCGTTACTTCTATTGGGGATAATGCATTCGGAAAATGTAAGAGTCTTACATCGTTGACGATTTCCAACTCTGTCACAATGATTGTTGGTAATCCTTTTGTTGGGCTAAACCTTCAGTTGGATAATCAATCTCCACACTTTCTCTTGGTAGACAATGTCCTATTTACAGCAGATAAGAAGCGCCTCATAGCCTATTGCTCTACCCAAACGTCGTACTGCATACCAGACACCGTCACTTCCATTGGAAATGGAGCATTTAAAAGATGCGTAAAACTCACCTCATTGACAATGCCGAACTCGCTAAAGGCCATTGGTGATAAAGCGTTCTCTTGGTGTAGGGGGCTCACTTCGTTGACGATCCCTAACGCTGTCACTCACATTGGATCTGAAGCATTTTCTTGGTGCAGAAGTCTTACTTCATTGACACTTCCAGAGTCGGTCACAACCATTGGAGATAGAGCTTTCTTTATGTGTCGTGTCCTTCCTTCGTTGACGATCCCCGACTCTGTTACTGCCATTGGAGACTTCGCTTTTGGGCGTTGCGAGAGTCTTACCTCGTTGACGATTCCCAACTCTGTCACCTCCATTAGAGATTGGACATTATCTTGGTGCTTTAGTCTTACCTCGTTGACAATTCCTGACTCTGTCACCTCCATGGGACAAGGAGCTTTATATGGGTGCGATAATCTTAATCAGTCCACTAGAGAGGAACTGGAACATAGATTTGGTGAGCGAATCTTTTGGTACGTGTGTTGACAGAAAGATTGCAGCGACATGACTATTGCCGAGAATAGGCGCAGAAAGCAAGAGAAATTATTACAAGTCTAGAAGCATATGAGTGTTGATTTAAGCTTAATACTACCGAACGAGTGCTACAACATAGATGACAATAAGCTAGCTCTCGAGGTGTTTAACCAAACTATAGATAGAGTCGTCAGTTACTTCGGAGGTCGGAAGCAGTTTGTCTCTGAGATTACTATCCGTAACTCGGACTCGGACGATTGGGCTGAGCATTTAGATCCAGAGGATGAGTATCCCGACTATAGTTTTGAAATACCACTGCTTAATGCTACTTGTCTTATGGAGCAAGGCTTCTGGGATATTTGGATCAACGCTAGATACAGCCATTACTTCTGGCCTATGGAATTTGACAAGCATGGCTATCCCTACTTATGGGCTCGCAACGACTCCTTTGATGCAGCTAGGATATTTGGCTTTACTGAGGGATGGGTCTGCGATGAGTATCACTCGTGGAATAGTCGCCTCGTAGAACTCAAGGACAGAAGCTTCGCTTCTTGGCTAGCATTCGGAAAGAATGAAGAGGACGCTAAGGTTCATGAGTTTGACATCAGCATGTTCGGAGGAAAGGCTGATTTAGCAGATTATGAGACTAAGTATCACGACTCGTTCAAAGAGTGCTTTGCACTGGTTGAGGAGTTTGAGCAGCGGTTTCCTCAGTACAAGCTCCTCACGCTAGGATGTCCTAGTACCCCTTGGAGTCTAGTCGCAAAGGGCGAAGAGCTATTTGTAATTAATCGAGCGACAGGTCAAAGCCTTACAGACTTCCCGATAGACAATTGTGAGGCTTGCTATAATGGTGCTGGCTTTACCATATTCAAGGGAGAGGCTAGTGCCTTCTTTAGTCCATCAGGAGAGCAGCTGACAGACTACCGAGTAGGACCTTTCAAGTGGAGTTGGAGCAAAGGAGAGATCTTCAGACAGGTTATTACGGATGTGGCATCAGGTGCACAGTTTTACAATGATGGCACTGAGGCTGACGAAGAGCTACAATCTTGATAAGAAATAGAAGAATTGGAGTAGTATGAGTAAGCAAACGAAGAGTCAGCGGCTCGGGGTCATCGCCGACCTGCTGAGGACCCACGAAGTAACAGACCAAGCGATGCTCCTCGAGCTATTGCGAGGACGTAACATCTCCATCACGCAGGGGACGCTCTCGACCTATCTCTCTGAGCTGGGTGCCACCAAGGGGGTGCGCCCGGGCTCCTTCAAGTCGTGTTATCAGCTCCCCCTGATGCCGCAGGCTGACGCTGTCACGACGCAGCCCACGGGACTAATCTCTCCGACGGTCGGCTTCCGCTCGTATGCCCTCTCGGGGCAGATGCTGGTGATCCGCACGGAGCCCGGCTTTGCGCAGTCTATAGCGACCATCCTCGACAGCTCCTTGTCGTCGCTCACGCTCGGTAGCGTGGCCGGGTACGACACCATCATCGTAGCACTTGCCGAGGAGGCGACCGATGGCGAGGTGATCGACTGGCTACACCAGATCATCCCCGAGTCTATCCTCGCGATAGGGAGGGGAAGGCGTGGTTGACTTGACAAAATCGTTCTTTCTTATGACAAATTCCTCCAGCAGACCTCTTCTTTAGTGTAGAAACACTACATTTGTCGCAAATATCAGCTAGTGTTGATGAATATGGATACAGAATCTACTGGTACAGCGCGCAAGTCCCGCGGGGTGTTTCGCTGGTTTTACGACCTTTATCGTGACGGGCTGCGGAGTCAAAGCCGCACGAGCCGTCTGCTGTGGATTATTGTAGCCATCAAGCTCTTTATCATGTTTGCCATCTTGCGTCCTATCTTCTTCCCGCGGGTTATTGCGGAGCAGGGAGACCGGGAGGCGCAGATAGAGTTCGTGCAGCATCAGCTTACGGCACCTGTCATCGACACGCTCCATCAAGACAATCACTAACTTAACTATATAGCATAATGAATGTAGATGCTTTACTCCTCTGGTCTAGATTGCAATTCGCTCTGACCGCATGCTATCACTGGCTCTTTGTGCCGCTCACGCTCGGACTGGGTGTGATCATGTCGATAGCCGAGACTAAGTACTATCGCACCAATCGCCCCGAGTGGAAGCGTTGGGCTATGTTTTGGCAAAAGCTCTTTGGTATCAACTTTGCCATCGGCGTTGCTACGGGACTCATCCTCGAGTTTGAGTTCGGTACCAACTGGTCTAACTACAGCTGGCTTGTGGGTGATATCTTCGGAGCTCCGCTAGCTATCGAGGGTATCCTAGCCTTCTTTATGGAGGCGACCTTCATCGCAGTCATGTTCTTCGGGTGGAATAAGGTGAGCCGTGGCTTTCACCTAGCCTCTACCTGGCTAACCGTCATCGGTGCGACCATCTCGGCTGTCTGGATTCTTGTTGCCAATGCCTGGATGCAAGACCCTGTCGGTATGGCCTTCAACCCCGCTACCGTACGTAGTGAGATGGCTGACTTCTGGGCTGTGGCATTCTCTAGCACAGCGGTCAATAAGTTCTGGCATACGACTATCTCCTCTTGGGTGCTCGGCTCTGTCTTTGCGCTGGGTATCTGCGCCATCTACATCCTTCGTGGCAAGCACAAGGAGTTTGCACTGGCCAATAGTCGTATCATCGCGCCCTTCGGACTCATCGCAGCCTTGCTCACCGTCTTCACGGGAGATACCTCTGGCTACAACGTGGCTCAGCGTCAGCCTATGAAGCTCGCTGCTATGGAGGCACTCTACGATGCTGGCGAAAGCACCCCCGAAGGTAAGACCGCTGACGGCAAGGGCCTAGGGCTCAGTGCTATCGGTCTGCTCGACTGTGACAAGCTTACACCACTTGCCGAGGAGAACCAAGACCCATTTGTCTTTAACATGAAGATGCCTTCTATGCTCTCATGGCTTGGCACCCGCTCTACCGATGGCTACGTGCCAGGTATCAACAACATCCTAGAGGGTGGTTACTATGATCAGAATGGCAACCAAGCACTCTCTGCTGATGAGCGTATGCGTCGAGGTAAGATTGCTATCGAGGCACTCGCTGCTTATGGCGAAGCGCAGAAGGCAGGTGACGCTGCCGAGATGGAGCGTCAGAATGCAATCATACAGGAGAACTTCGACCACTTTGGCTATGGTTATGTACAGGACAAGGCAGACCTCGTGCCTAACGTACCGCTCATGTACTACGCCTTCCGTATCATGGTCGGTTGTGGCTTCCTCTTTATTCTTGTCCTCCTCCTCATCTGGATCTTGCAGCGTAAGAAGAGTGCTGAGGAGTTTGCACGTTATCGCTGGCTACACATCATCACGGTCATCTGCATCCCGCTAGCGTGGATCGCCAGTCAGGCTGGATGGGTCGTCGCCGAGATGGGGCGTCAGCCATGGGCTATCCAGGATATGCTCCCGCTGAATGCTGCTGTCTCTAAGCTCGCACCCGCCAATGTGATGACTACGTTCATCATCTTTGCCGTACTCTTTACGATCCTTCTCATCGCAGAGGTGAGCATCATGGTCAAAGCGATCAAGCATGGCCCTGAGTCTCATCTGAATGATGTGGAGCAGCTCTTTAGCAAGCGTGAGAGTAAGTAATCACTAACCCCATAGACACACTATCATAATGGACTACGCATTTCTACAGCAATACTGGTGGTTTCTAGTCTCACTGCTGGGAGCCCTGCTTGTCTTCCTGCTCTTTGTGCAGGGCGGACAGACCTTTATCTTTGCAGCGCGTCGTGACGAGCCGCTGCAGCGCATGCTCGTCAATTCGACGGGTCGTAAGTGGGAGTTTACCCTCACGACGCTAGTCACCTTCGGAGGTGCATTCTTTGCTTCCTTCCCGCTCTTCTACTCGACCAGCTTCGGTGGAGCTTACTGGGTATGGATCTTGATCTGCTTGACCTTCGTCATACAGGCTGTCTCGTACGAGTATCAGTCTAAGCATGGCAACGTATGGGGCAAGAAGACTTTCCAGACCTTCCTCTTTATCAATGGTGTCTTGGCTCCGGTACTCCTAGGTGCTGCGGTCTCGACGCTCTTCACGGGTGGTAACTTCATCGTGGACAAGAGTGCTATCTACGACCTCGGAGCCTCGATGCAGACCATCTCCGTCTGGCAGCCCGACCCCCTCACAGGGCTACAGCTACACGGACTGGAGGCTATCTTCAACCCCTGGAATGTGGTACTCGGTGTGACGGTGCTCTTCCTCGCACGCACCACGGCGCTCCTATACTTCATCAACAATATCGAAGATGAGGTCGCCTACGAGCGTGCTCGCAAGAGTCTGCTACCCAATGCAGCTATCTTCGTCGTCCTCTTCGTCGCTTATGTGGTCTTCCTCATGGTAACCAAGGGATATGACGTCGACCCCGCCACAGGTGCCGTCAGCCTAGTACAGTACAAGTACCTGCACAACTTCCTCGCTATGCCCGTAATCCTCGTCCTCTTCCTCGTGGGCGTGGTACTCGTGCTGGCGGGCGTAATCCTCACGCTGGTCAAGAAAGGCTTCCGCAAGGGCATCTGGCTCGAAGGTGTCGGCGTCGTCCTCGCTGTCCTGGGCCTGCTCCTCATCCTCGGGTACAACAATACCGCTTACTACCCCTCGATAGCAGATCTCAATAGTTCGCTGACGATCCAAAACAGTAGCTCCAGCCCCTACACGCTGAAGGCTATGAGCATCGTCTCGCTGCTGATCCCGTTTGTCCTCGCGTACATCTTCTACGCTTGGCGTGCCATCGACCGCAAGAAGATCACCCGTCACGAGATGGGTCAAGACGAGGAGATCAAGTACTAGTCACGGTAACTGATCCCGCTCAGTAGGGTCAGCAAACTAACCTTAATAAAGGGGGCGGCACTTAGACCAATGAGTCTAGGTGTCGCCCCCCTTGCTTTGCGCAAATTTTACGCTGTAGTGCAGCGAGACGTGTAGTCCCTACGGAGAACGAGGTTACAGCGTTTGATGAGTGGAATTGTTGTGCTGACGTAGCTTGTGTAGGGGCGGACCTGCGTGTCCGCCCACAGAATAGACTGCGCTCAGGTGAGGACGGGCGGACACACAGGTCCACCCCTACGGTGGGAGCCCCCACCCCGACGGTGCGTTTCTCGGAGTGCGTCGCTCCCCCTTAGAGAGAGACTGTTGCAAAAGTCAACAGTCTCCTTAGGGGCTGTTGATACGCTTGCAGATTACAGAGCGACGCTGAGTGCACCTGAGCTCTGTCTCGATGAGCTGTCGTACTACCTTTGGAGATTGTTGAAAAAGCCCACGAGCTGACTTAGGACGACCAGATTGAGTTTT
>OLQA01003395.1_pt1 | contig 11367 bp, 9 predicted proteins | sample 1673151 | NCBI WGS metagenome assembly OLQA01 (sample SAMEA3136760, study PRJEB25190) | human gut metagenome | biome: human gut; feature: human-associated habitat; material: faeces | place: Austria | collected 2013 | reverse complement strand
GATCTTACTAGGACAAGTTCGTTATAATATAAAAAGAGGTGAGCTTTTTTTGAAAAATGACAATTCAAATATAAAAACATTGTTTCTGACCTTTCTTAAGATAGGCATTTTTACCTTTGGCGGAGGATATGCAATGATAGCCTTGCTTGAAACAGAATTTTGTGTGCGCAAAAATTGGCTTGATAAAAAAGAATTTCTCGATATGACAGCTATATCAGAGTCCACCCCCGGACCAACTGCTGTAAACAGTGCTACATATATCGGCTACAAAATAGGCGGTGTGCTGGGTGCTATTGCGGCAACTGTCGGTGTGTGCATACCGTCGTTTTTTATAATCTACATAATATCACTTTTCTTTGACAAATTTCTGTCTTTAAAAGTAGTCTACGCTGGATTCCGTGGCATTCAGGTGGGCGTAATATATCTCATACTTACTGCAGGACTAAGAATGTTGAAAGCACTTGATAATACATTGCTTGACAAAATTATAATGCTTGGAGTTTTCATAATGATGATACTTTTCACACTTTTTTCTGTGAAGTTTTCATCAGTATTTTATATTATCATAAGTGGTGCTGTGGGCATTGCCGTGTATCTGATTAAAACCCTCAGAAAGGGAAGTACAATAAAATGATATATCTCAAACTTTTTCTCATTTTTCTTGAAATAGGCGCAGTGTCATTCGGCGGAGGATATGGAATGATATCTATTATCCGTGAAAAAGTTCTTACCTTTGGCTGGCTCAGTGAGGACGAATTTGTGAACTTTATTGCCGTATCTGAGTCCACCCCTGGACCACTTGCAGTGAACATGGCGACCTTTGTAGGCTCATCGCAGGCAGGCTTCATAGGCGGATTGATAGCCACTATTGGCGTTGTGTTGCCTTCGTTCGTGATAATATTCATCATAGCTTCGATCATGAAAGATTTGCTGAAATACTCAGGGGTAAAAGCAATGCTTTCAGGCATTCGTCCTTGCGTTGTTGCAATGATACTCGCCACTGGCATTACAATGGCTTTGTCTTCACTGCTAAATATCACCACCATAAATTCAAAGCCTGCTTTTGACTATAAAGCGTTGATAATATTCCTGCTCATAGCCTTGGCAGATGTGCTTCTTTTGAAACTGAAGAAATTCAAGCTCTCACCGATCACAATTAGCGTTAGCTCCGCCTTTCTCGGCATAATATTATATTAAAAAAAGCTGTAACACCGCAAAGTGCTACAGCTTTTAATATTTGTGATATGAAAATTAACCCAGAAGCTTTTTAAGTCTCTCGTCAACAGCCTTAAGGAAGTCCACTGTATTTACTTTCTTCTTATTTTCAAGTGTAGAAAGCAGATAAAGATCACCTGTCATAACACCGTCTTCAATAGTTTCGATAGTTGCCTTTTCAAGACAATCAGCAAAGTTCATAAGCTCAGGCAGGTTATCGAGTTCGCCTCTTTTTCTCAGAGCGCCTGTCCATGCGAACAGTGTGGCAACTGAGTTTGTAGAAGTTTCTTCGCCCTTGAGGTGCTTGTAATAGTGTCTTTGAACAGTACCGTGAGCAGCCTCATATTCATAGATTCCGTCAGGTGAAACAAGAACAGAAGTCATCATAGCCAGTGAGCCATATGCTGTAGCTACCATGTCAGACATTACGTCACCGTCATAGTTCTTGCAGGCCCAGATATAACCGCCGTTTGAACGAATAACTCTTGCAACAGCATCGTCGATAAGAGTATAGAAATACTCGATACCGGCTGCCTCAAACTTAGCCTTGTACTCGTTGTCATATATATCCTGGAAGATATCTTTGAATGTGTGGTCATACTTCTTTGAAATAGTATCCTTTGTAGCAAACCATACGTCCTGCTTTTTGTCAAGAGCAAAGTTAAAGCAAGCTCTTGCGAATGAAGCAATAGAAGTTGACTTGTTGTGCTGACCCTGAATAATACCGTCGCACTCAAAGTTGTAAATTGTTTCTCTAGTTTCCTTGCCGTCCTTGTCAGTGCAAACAAGCTCTGCCTTTGAGCCAGCAGGGCACTTCATTTCAACGTTCTTATAAACGTCGCCGTATGCGTGACGAGCGATAGTGATAGGCTTTGTCCATGTAGGAATGTAAGGAGTGATACCCTTAACAAGGATAGGAGTTCTGAAAACAGTTCCGTCAAGGATAGCTCTGATAGTGCCGTTAGGGGATTTCCACATTTCCTTGAGGTTGTATTCAGGCATTCTCGCAGCGTTAGGTGTGATAGTTGCACACTTAACAGCAACGCCGTATTTCTTTGTAGCATTTGCAGAATCAACAGTTACCTGATCGTCGGTCTCATTTCTATGAACAAGACCAAGATCATAGTATTCTGTTTTAAGGTCAATATATGGAGTAAGAAGAATATCCTTTATATCCTGCCAGATAATTCTGGTCATTTCGTCGCCGTCCATTTCAACGAGCGGTGTTTTCATCTGAATTTTTGCCATTGGTAAGACCTCCTATAAAGTAATAATGGAATATCCGTTGTTTTTAGCTATCGCAGATATCTTTTTGTAAACGTCAAGACTTACAATAATAAGCTCATAGCTGTCGCTGTCAATATCTATCATACATATGCAAGCACCTTTGAGAGTGCTGTTTAACTTATGTACAAACGCCTCAGCGTCATCATCGTCATCAGCCTCAAAGTCGTCTGTATAACTTTCGATCAAGCTGTAGTTTTTAAGCTGTGAAAGTCCCCAGATAATATTCTCGACCTCCTCTGAATAGTCGCAAGGGAAGAGATAGCCGTTTTCTTCAAGTTCGTCTATCATACCTATCCAGCAGATATCGTCAATATCATTTGCTTCCTTGTCAGAAACAACTACGCCTCTTTGCAAATATCTTGAAGTGTTTTTCTCAGCATAAGCCCAAGGGTCATTAGCACACTCACGAAGAGCTGAAACGACTTCGCTGTTATTATCTGTGATAAGTGCGGCGATATCAGCAATGAAAGAATATTCTTTCACCGCTGATGTGTTATCCTTTGCACCAAAGAGTTTCGAGAAAATCCCCATAGGAAACCTCCATATCAGACTTTATTATTTTGAGAGCTGTTCTCTTGTGTAGTCAAGCAGACCACCTGCAAGGATAATATCCTTTGTTCTGCCTGTAAGCTCGCAGAGAACTGGTATCTCAACACCTGTTGTCTTATTCACAACAGTAAGCTTAGACATATCAGCCTCAACATCTGCACGAACGTCAGCAAGAACGATCTCATCGCCCTGATTTATCTTGTCATAGTCAGCTTCATTTACAAATGTGAGCGGAAGTATACCTGCGTTGATAAGATTAGCTCTGTGTATTCTTGCAAAGCTCTTAACAAGAACAGCCTTTATGCCAAGATAGAGAGGTGCAAGTGCTGCGTGCTCTCTTGATGAGCCCTGACCATAGTTTGATCCGCCAACGATTATTGACTTGCCCATGTTCTTTGCACGTCTTGGGAAGTCCTCATCACATACTGTAAAGCAATGCTGTGATATAGCAGGGATATTTGAACGCAATGGAAGTATCTTCGCACCGGCAGGCATGATGTGGTCGGTTGTGATGTTGTCACCCACCTTAAGTGATACCTGACAATCAATGCTGTCATCAAGCGGTGAAGTCTGTGGGAAAGGCTTGATATTTGGTCCTCTAAGAACCTCAACGCTGTCCATATCAGCCTCGTCAGCTGGCGGAACAACCATATTGTCGTTTATCTTGAAATGTTCAGGAAGCTTGAACTCAGGCATATCTCCAAGTGTTCTTGGGTCAGTGAGGTAGCCTGTGAGAGCTGAAACAGCAGCCATTTCAGGTGATACCAGATAGATCTGACCATCCTTTGTGCCTGAACGTCCCTCGAAGTTTCTGTTGAATGTTCTAAGTGAAACACCCTTTGAGTTAGGTGACTGACCCATACCGATACATGGGCCGCAAGCGGATTCAAGTATTCTTGCGCCTGCTGCTATCATATCAGCAAGTGCGCCGTTCTCAGCGATCATGTTAAGTACCTGCTTTGAGCCTGGAGCGATCGCAAGTGAAACGCTAGGGTCAACTGTCTTGCCCTTAAGAATGTGAGCTACTTTCATCATGTCAACATAAGAAGAGTTTGTGCATGAGCCGATACAAACCTGATCTATCTTAAGCTTTCCGATCTCATTTACGCTCTTAACGTTGTCAGGAGAATGAGGACAGGCAGCCAGTGGTATGAGCTGTGAAAGATCGATGTCTATCTGTTCGTCATAAACAGCGTCATCATCAGCCTTTAGTTCGCTCCATACGTCAGCTCTGTCCTGAGCCTTCAGAAATGCAAGTGTTGTTTCGTCAGAAGGGAAGATAGATGTAGTTGCACCAAGCTCAGCACCCATATTTGTGATAGTTGCTCTCTCAGGGACTGTAAGTGTCTTTACGCCCTCGCCGCAGTATTCTATAACTTTGCCTACGCCGCCCTTTACAGACATTCTTCTTAGAACTTCAAGGATAACGTCCTTAGCTGATACCCATGGAGAAAGCTTGCCTGTGAGATTTACCTTTACTATCTTAGGATATGTGATGTAATAAGCTCCACCACCCATTGCAACTGCAACATCAAGTCCACCTGCACCTATAGCGATCATTCCGATACCACCGCCTGTTGGAGTGTGGCTGTCAGAGCCTATAAGGGTCTTACCTGGTATACCGAAACGCTCAAGATGTACCTGATGACAGATACCGTTTCCGGGACGTGAAAAATAAATGCCGTGCTTCTTGCAGACAGAACCGATAAATCTGTGGTCGTCGGCATTCTCAAAGCCTGACTGAAGCGTGTTGTGGTCGATATAAGCTACAGACTTTTCCGTTCTGACACGAGGAACGCCCATTGCCTCATATTCAAGATAAGCCATTGTACCTGTTGCGTCCTGAGTAAGTGTCTGGTCGATACGGATACCGATCTCCTGACCCTTAACAAATTCGCCGTCAACAAGATGTGCTTTAAGTATTTTTTCTGTTAAAGTAAGTCCCATTGTAACAACAATCCTTTCAAAAATAACTGATATTAATATTTTATAACAAATTGCGATTTTTGTCAAGGTAAATATAAACATTTGCTTGATTTTATAGCGTTTTAGTGCATATTTTTGCATGGTATACGTCAATTTACTGTATAAATTTTCATTTCTTACGATATCCTTACTTGACACGGCAAAGCGTATATTATATAATAGTTGTGTTATCAGAGAAAACAAGGCGGTGAAAAGCATGAAAGCAAAAACTGTTTTGATATTATTATCGGCGGTGATACTATGTCTGACAGGCTGTACAGAGTCACAAAAGCCCACAACAGTTGTGGATAATTCCTCTGCCGTGACTACGTCATCAAGTGCTGACAGCGACAGCACAAATTCCTACTATGACAGCACGCCTATATCTCAGGCTTATCTCTCAGGCAATACAGCAAATCTTGATGATAAACAGCTTGAAATATACAACAAAGCCGTTTCAGCCATTGAAAAACTTATTACCCTTGACATGAACGATTACGAAAAAGAGCTTGCGGTACATGATTATATAGTCGGCTGTTCAAGCTATGACGAAGCACATCTCAATGCGCTTGGTATTGGCCTGCCAAACTCTGATAATCCATATGGCTGTCTTATAAACGGAAAAGCAATATGCTCAGGCTATTCCACAACGTTTCAGCTTTTTATGGATATGCTGGAAATACCCTGCAAGACCATATACGCCACAGATTTTGAGGGCGACGATCACTCATGGAACATAGTTCAAATAGGAGAAAGCTGGTATTATGTTGATGCCTGCTGGGACGACCCTATCCCTGACTTTACGGATAGACCAGTAAGGCACAAGTATTTTAACGTCTCAAAAGAATACATGAAAACAAAACACGTCTGGGACGATACAGAGCTTCCTGATACAGATAGTACAAAGTTCAGCTATATTACGCAGACAGTTACGCATATAAACTCAGTAAATGAGATAGAGAGTCTTATGGAAAAGGCTTTGGATAATATGCAGGACAGCGTGGCGGTAACGTCAGATATGAGCGATTTTCAATTCAGTGAAACTGACCAGATAGACACGAACTTCAATGAGGAAAATATCAAAGGGCTTAGCAAAGTTTTTGACAGCTTCTGCGAAAAGCATACAGATCATCAAGTATACTGTCAACGCGTTCAAAACGGAAATGATATAGTTTTGGTGATGTACATGAGAAAATTCAGATAGGAGAGAGCAATGAAATTCAGACCTTGCATAGATATCCATAACGGTAATGTAAAACAGATAGTGGGCGGAAGCCTTTCTGACAAAAATAATTATGCTGTGGATAACTTCGTTTCAGAATATGACGGAGCTTATTATGGCAAGCTTTATAAGTCATACGGACTGACGGGGGGACATATTATTATACTGAACCCTGTCGGCAGCGAATTTTACAACGCAGACCTCGAACAAGCCTACAGTGCATTATCCGCATTTGAGGGCGGATTGCAGATAGGCGGCGGAATAAATGATGAAAACGCCGCACAATTTCTTGAAAAGGGCGCAAGTCACGTTATCGTGACGAGCTTTGTTTTCAAAAACGGTGTTGTTAATTTCGATAATCTGAACAGACTGGTGAAGTCCGTTGGCAAAAGCAGACTTGTTCTTGACCTTTCCTGCCGCAAAAGGGACGGGAAGTATTACGTTGTGACCGACCGTTGGCAGAAATTCACCGATATTGAAATGAACAGCCAGACCTTAGAAATGTTCTCAAAATATTGTGATGAATTTCTTATCCATGCTGTTGACACAGAGGGCAAAGCAAAGGGCATTGAGCCGCAGATAGCAAAGATAATGGGAGAATACTGCACCATTCCATCGACCTATGCCGGAGGAATTTCATCATTTGAGGATCTCGATAACCTGAAAGAACTCGGCAGGGGAAAGATAGATTTCACCATAGGCTCTGCCCTTGACATTTTCGGTGGAAATATGAACTTTGAAAAAGTCGCTGTCTACGGCAAATAGCCACGCCTTATGCAATAAACACAATATTTATAGCTGTTTGCTGCATATTTTGGCACAAAAAGATTTGCAATTTTAGCGGAAATATGTTATAATATTATGATACTAATTCAGAAAGGACGAATTTTTATGTCTAAGATCCGAGTTGCCGTTATTTTCGGCGGAAAATCAAACGAGCACGACGTATCTGTTGTTTCTGCAACTCACGTTATAAAGAGTATACCAAAGGACAAATATGATGTTATTTGTATCGGAATAACAAAAAAAGGTCACTGGATGAAATATATAGGAGATGTTGACGATATTGCGTCAAACAAATGGGAACAGCACCCTGATAATGTTCCATGCGTTCTCAGCCCTGACCCTCTTCACAAGGGCTTTATCGCTCTTGGCGAAAACGGCGAATATCAGAATGTAAAAGTTGACGTTATTTTCCCAGTCCTTCACGGAAAGAACGGTGAAGACGGCACTATTCAGGGGCTTTTTCAGCTTGCTGAGATACCATTTGTAGGCTGTGACTGCATATCCTCTGCAAACTGCATGGATAAGGGACTTACACACACTGTTCTTGACGCAAACGGCATAAAGACAGCAAAGTGGGTAGGCATTATAACCTCAGAGCTTTCACATCTTGACAAAAAGTGCGACGAAATGGAAAGCAAGCTTGGCTATCCTATGTTCGTCAAGCCTGCAAACTGTGGTTCTTCGGTGGGCGTTTCAAAAGCTAAAAACAGAGACGAGCTTAAATCTGCTATCAAGCTTGCATTTGCTCATGACAGCAAGGTCATTGTAGAAGAAACTATAGTAGGCATGGAGTGCGAGTGTGCGGTAATGGGCAATGACGAGCCTTTTGCTTCAACTGTCGGTGAAGTATGCTCCGCAAATGACGAGTTTTACGATTTTGACGCAAAATATAATGACGCCGCTTCCAAAACGCTTATCCCTGCAAGAATGAGCGAGGAAAGCATTGAAGAAATAAGAAAGACGGCTGTCAAGGCATACAGAGCAATGGGCTGCAGCGGACTTTCAAGAGTAGACTTCTTCCTTATGAAAGACGGCACTGTTATTCTTAACGAGATAAATACTCTCCCAGGTCACACGCCTATAAGTATGTATCCACAGCTTATGCAGTACGAGGGAATGACCCCTGCACAGCAGGAAGATAAGCTTATCAAGCTGGCACTTGATAAGGCGGAGGTTGATTATGAATAACGCCGCCATTGGAGTTTTCGACTCAGGAGTTGGCGGGCTTACCTGTGTGAAAGAGCTTATAAAGCTTCTGCCAAATGAAAATATCGTTTATCTTGGCGACACGGCAAGAGTGCCATACGGCTCAAAAAGCAGAGAGACTATAATGAGCTATGCCAGACAGGATATAGAGTTTCTTAAACAGCATAACGTTAAAATGATACTCGTTGCTTGCGGTACAGTTTCTTCTGTATTGCCTGCAATGGATATAAAGTCAGATATCTCCATAAGCGGAGTTGTTGAGCCTGCGGTAAAGGCTGCCTGCTCTGCTACAAAGAATAACAGGATAGGCGTTATAGCCACAAGTGCGACCATAAAGAGCGGCATTTACGGCAAAGCTATAAGAAGCATTAACCCTAACATCAAGGTGGTTGGCAAGGCTTGTCCTATGTTCGTGCCACTGGTAGAGAATGGCTATACTGCCCCTGATTGCGTGCCTGCAAGGTATATCGCACAGGAGTATCTTGAAATAATGAAAAAAGAAGACGTTGATACTCTTATTCTCGGCTGTACTCACTATCCACACCTCACTGAACTAATTTCAGATATAATGGGCGAGGGCGTAACACTTGTTTCATCAGGTGCAGAGCTTGCGAAATATGCACTCAACTCCCTTTCATACAGCGATGATACGGCTGAAAGAGAAGAGCGTGAGAGCCTTGAGCTTTACTGTACCGACAGCGTTGAGCTGTTTTCTGAGAATGTTGAACGTTTTCTCGGAAACAATATCAATGCACAAATATCAAAATGCAGCCTAAAGCTGTAAACTGGAGGATTTTATTTGACCAGCAAGGAAGTATCAATAAAACTTGTTAGCCGTCAAAGCGACGGTAATACAAAAGAAGAAACAGAGCTTATCTCAGCAGGACTTTATGAAGCAACCGAAAAAGGATATCGCATATCGTATGAGGAGTCTGAGGCAACAGGATTTGAAGGAAGCGTTACAACGCTAGAAACCGAAGGCTGCCGCAAGGTGACTATGAACAGAACCGGAACGGTCGAAGCGAATCTTGTTGTTGATATAGGCGAAAAACAGCATTGCGTTTATGGCACTCCATACGGTGATTTTATGATAGGCATAACCGCTAAAACCATAAGATCAGATCTTGACGAAAACGGTGGAATGCTTTTCTTTCACTATGTTTTAGATGTCAATTCAAGCTATATCGGTGATTTTGAGATAGCTATAGAAGTAAAAGCGGCAAATGTTGTCGCATAATTATATTTGGAAGGACGGAAAAATAATATGACTAATCTCATAAGCGACGCATTTATTCAGGCTAAGGAGCTTGTAATGAAAGCTATGGGCGAGCTTGTTGCAGACGGAACTTTTCCAGCAGAGCCTGTTCCTGCATTTAATACGGAGATACCTGCCGACTCAAAAAACGGTGACGTTTCCACTAATGCCGCAATGGTATGTGCAAGACCTTTCAGAAACAATCCAAGAAAAATAGCAGAAGCTATCGTATCAAAGATAGACCTTAACGGCTCATACTTTGCAAGATGTGAAGTGGCAGGTCCTGGGTTCATCAACTTTTTCTATTCTACTGAATGGTATGCAACTGTAGTTGCCACTGTTTTGGAGCAGAAGGAGAAATACGGTGAAACTGACCTTGGCGCTGGGAAGAGCGTTCTTGTGGAATTTGTTTCTGCAAATCCAACAGGTCCTATGCACATAGGCAATGCAAGAGGCGGAGCTATAGGCGATTGTCTGGCGTCTGTTCTTGAAAAGGCAGGCTATGAGGTAGCAAGAGAGTTCTATATCAATGACGCAGGCAATCAGATAGAGAAGTTCAAGACTTCACTTGAAGTTAGATATCTTCAGATATACAAGCCTGAAACTGAGCTTCCGGAGGACGCTTATCAGGGTCAGGACATAATCGACCATGCAAACGCATTCAATGAGATATACGGCGACAAGTATGTGAACGCTGACAGTGAAGAACGCCGTCAGGCACTTTGCGATTTTGCTCTGCCAAAGAACATTCAGAAGCTTCACGACGACCTTGGCAAATACAGAATACAGTATGACAAGTGGTTCAACGAAAGCACACTTCATAAGGATGGCTCAGTTCAGAGAGTTATCGATCAGCTCAAAGCAAGCGGTCATACCTATGAAAAAGATGGTGCCCTTTGGTTTAAAACAACAGAGTTCGGTGACGAAAAGGATAGAGTTCTCGTTCGTGAAAACGGTGTGCCAACATATCTTGTGCCTGATATCGCATATCACTACAACAAGCTTGCAGTAAGAAAATTCGATAAGGCTGTAGATATTTTCGGTGCGGACCACCACGGATATATAGCTCGTATTAAAGCTTCTATGACAGCACTTGGCGTTGACGCTGACAGACTTGACATTGTTATCATGCAAATGGTAAACCTTGTCCGTAACGGTGAAAAGTATAAGCTTTCCAAGCGTTCAGGCAAAGCTATCACTCTGTCAACTCTTCTTGATGAAATACCGATAGACGCAGCAAGATTTTTCTTCAATCTCCGTGAGCCTAATTCTCACTTTGATTTTGACCTTGACCTTGCTGTGTCTCAGACAAGCCAGAACCCTGTTTATTATGTACAGTATGCACACGCAAGAATTTGCTCAATTCTTAGCAAGGCAAAGGAACAGGGTTTTGAAATGACAATTCCGAGCGTTGAGGAACTTAATGCGCTCAACTCATCCGAGGAGAGAGAACTTATATCCCACCTTGCAAACCTTACCGACGAAATCATTTCGGCTGCAAAGGGATATGACCCAGCAAAAATCACCCACTATGTTGTTGAGCTTGCAACACTGTTCCACAAATTCTACAACGCACAGCGTGTTATGGTTGACGACAAAAAGCTGATGAACGCAAGACTTTATCTTTGCACGGCAGTTAAAAGCACAATCAAAAATATTTTGACAATGCTCAAAATTGACGCACCGGAATCAATGTAACACGCGGAAAGGCTTCTTATGAAACTCAAGGCAAGCACACTCCACAGACTCGGAAACAGGCTTGTGGACTATATGTATAAAAACCCCGAGGCTAATATGCTTAAGCTTGTGAAACTTGCAAAACTTGTTGCAAAAAACATTTTTCCGGCAAGCACATTTACAGCTCCGATTGATATTATCACAA
>OLQA01003394.1_pt1 | contig 11374 bp, 10 predicted proteins | sample 1673151 | NCBI WGS metagenome assembly OLQA01 (sample SAMEA3136760, study PRJEB25190) | human gut metagenome | biome: human gut; feature: human-associated habitat; material: faeces | place: Austria | collected 2013 | reverse complement strand
TTTTATTTTATCCTAATTTTTAATTTTTAATGTATTATTTTATTTTCCATTTAACAACTAATCGAATATCAATTATCAAATCTCAAAAAGAATTTCCAATAAAGTCATAATTACTACATAATCATAATTGTTATAGAGTTATTTCAAGTCATATCTAATCAATCCTGGATTATTTTTATCCCTCAGGCAGGGTTATATTATTAATCGCATGTCATTACAATACCTGGTATATTGTCTTTCTACTATATAAAGTATGGATTTAGTATTACAAAGATTTGGCTTAAATATTTCGCAGGAATTCAATAACCTTAAATGAATTAATTAAGTCAAAAATATATTATTAAAAAATGTATTTTTTATTGCAATCGCACTTGTCATATGATAATATGAACATATGAACAAGTAATCATATATTAAGGCAATATTGTCGCGGAGGTTATTATGGATTTTGAACATTCAGATGAAATTGCGAATCTGTTCAAAATGTTTTCAGACAAGACACGAGTAAATATTTTACTTTGTTTAAAAGAAAAAAGAGAGTGCAGTGTTGATGAAATTTCAGAATTACTCGGAATGGAACAATCTGCTATCTCACATCAGCTTAGAATCCTGAGACAGGGAAGACTTGTAAAGCAGAGAAAAGAAGGAAGATATTCTTTTTATTCACTTGATGACCTCCATGTGGAGCTCATATTAAATCTGGGCAAGGATCATGTATGTGAAGACTGTGCTCATGATTAATATTAATGTAACTTTTGTTAACCAATTACTAATTAACTGATTGATTAATTAGTTTATTTATTTTAAGGAGATTTATTATGAAGAAGAAATTTGCTATTGAAGGTATTGACTGTGCTAACTGTGCTGCAAAGATGGAAGATGCAATTAACAAAATTGAAGGTATCAACAGCGCTACAATTAACTTCTTTGCTGAGAAGATTACAATAGACGCAGATGACGCTAACTTCGATGCTTTAGTTGATGAGGCTGAAAAGGCATGTAATAAGGTAGATAAGGGCGTTACTATTAAAAGATAATTTAACTACATAAATTTAAAACTAAATATTTAAATATTAGGAGATTAGGCAATGTCCAAAAAACAAAAAAGCTGGCTTGCAAGAATTATTGTAGGCGGATGTATGCTTGCCGTATTGATGATTCTTGAGCATACATTAATGATTCCGGTTGTAGATGTAAATGGCTATAACCTGGTTGCGTTATTCCTGTTTATAGCTCCATTCTTAGTTGTTGGATTGGATGTAGTAATTAAGGCGGTAAGAAATATTTCACACGGACAGGTGTTTGATGAGAACTTCCTTATGCTGATAGCTACAGTGGGAGCATTTGTTGTAGGAGAATACGAGGAAGGCGTTGCTGTAATGCTTTTCTATCAGGTTGGTGAATTTTTCCAGAATATTGCTGTAGAAAAATCTAGAAAATCTATCAAAGATCTTATGGATATTGCCCCTGAATTCGCAAATGTTGAACGCGACGGTGAAATAGTTACTATTGATCCTGATGAAGTTGAAATAGGTGATATTATTGTTGTTAAGCCTGGTGAAAAAGTTCCTGTAGATGGAATTGTAATCTTAGGTGAATCAACACTTGATACATCTTCACTTACAGGTGAGTCAGTTCCTCGTACAATCAGAGTAGATGATGATATCATCAGTGGATGTGTAAATGTTTCATCTGTTATTAAGATGAAAGCAACTAAGGAATATGATGATTCTACTGTTGCCCAGATTCTTGAACTTGTTGAAAATGCAGGAGCTAAGAAGGGAAAAACAGAGAAGTTTATTACTAAGTTTGCAAGAGTCTATACACCGCTTGTTGTATTAGGTGCTGCCGCATTATTCTTAATCCCATCATTAATAACCGGAGACTGGTTTGAGTGGCTTCAGAGAGCATGTACATTCCTCGTAGTTAGCTGCCCATGTGCGCTTGTTATTTCAGTTCCTCTTGGTTTCTTTGCAGGAATCGGTAACGCATCTAAGAAGGGTATCCTTGTTAAGGGTGGTGTTTACTTAGAGCAGGCTGCAAAGATTAACACTGTTGTATTTGACAAGACAGGTACTCTTACAAGAGGTGTATTTGAGATTACATCAATTAACCCTGTTGAAGGAGTATCTAAAGAAGAATTACTTAGAATTGCAGCTCATGCTGAAGAAATGTCAACTCATCCTATCGCAATGTCAATTAAAAAGGCATATGAGCAGGATGGTAAAAAGGTTGATCTTTCTATAATAGAAGAAAATGAAAATATTGCCGGACACGGTATTTCTGCAAAAATTGACGGTAAACACGTACTTGCAGGTAATGCGAAACTTATGAGTGAACATGGAGTAGAGCATGACTATGTTACAAGTGCAGGTACAGTTTGCTACTTGGCAGTTGATGAAAAATATATCGGTAATATCATAATTTCTGATGTTGTTAAGCCTGAAGCTAAGGAGGCTATTGATAGTCTTCGTGAAAATGGTGTTTCCAACATTGTTATGCTTACAGGTGACAGAAAAGAAGCAGGTGAAAAGGTTGCTGCTGAATTAGGTCTTGATAAGGCTTATACTGATTTACTTCCTGGCGATAAGGTAACTAAGGTAGAAGAGCTTTTAGCTCATGAACATAAGAATGAAAAGCTTGCCTTTGTTGGAGATGGAATTAACGATACTCCTGTTATTGCAAGATCTGATGTTGGTTTTGCCATGGGAGCAATTGGTTCTGATGCGGCGATAGAAGCTGCTGATATTGTTATCATGGATGACGATATCAGAAAGATATCTATAATAAAGAGAATTGCTAAATTTACATTAGGCGTCGTTACACAGAATATTGTATTTGCCCTTGTAATTAAGGTTGCCATATTGATACTCAGTGCAATTGGTTTCGCAAATATGTGGATAGCTGTATTTGCTGATGTAGGTGTAGCTATGATCTGTATTCTTAATTCGTTCAGAGCATTATATAAGAAGTAACCCAATGTAGTGTATATAATGCAAAAATGATTATTTATGATGTTTTATGCCAATAAATTTTGTACAAAATGACAATTTTCTATTGCATTTACAGACAAAAACTATAAAATAGTTACGTAATCAATATATATGTATATAAATGTAACTATTGAATTCGTTTGTTCCTGTATTGTTCAGGGAATTGAATTTTAATTATAAAATAATCAACATTATATAAATTATTTATGGGGGAAATGTAATGGCTGATTCAATAATAACTAAAAAAGCAATATCAGACAGTTTTAAGAAAATTCTTAAGGAAAAACCGTTTGAAAAAATATCCGTAGGTGAGATTTGCGAAGATTGCGGTCTTACAAGAAAAAGCTTCTATTATCATTTCAGAGATAAATATGATTTAGTAAGCTGGATATTCAGATATGAATTTTTAGATGAGCATGAACAGTTCGTAGGCTATGAGATGATATGGTTCTTTGATGATTTATTCAGATATTTATTTGACAATAAATCATTCTATAAGAAACTCTTTGATTCAAGCGGACAGAATAGTTTCCATGATACATTTATCGAATCACTTTCTCCATTTGCACGTGGATTAGCAGATGTAGTTCTTCCGGATGCGAAGAGAGGAATTACAGACTGCCTTATAGACTTCTTATGTGAAGGACTTGCTGCAGCTGTTAAGAGAGGCTTAAACAGCGATATAAGTGGTGAGGAGTTTATTGAAGCCACTCATAAGTCAGTAACTGAAACAGTAGTATTTATTCTCGGTTGTCAGTTGGAGTTCTCTAACTCAGAGGAATGATTATCTGATTAGAATATTTTCGACATGATATTCACAGAATAAACACCAATCCGGAAAATATATCTGATTTATATATCAAATTTATAAATCTATCTGATTTTAATGTCAGATACGGAAAATATATCTGATTTTTACGTCGGACTGATGTAAAATACAGAAAATTAATAATAAGCACAGACGCGATTAACCTAGATTTAATCACTGTTTGTGCTTATTTTAATACAATTTGACGACAAATCCGGCGAGTTGGTTAAAAATCTAACATTTGTTACAAAAACAAGGTGACAAAGAAAAATTTATGTATACTAAGTTCACAACGACAGGCATTTGTCTAATGAAATAAAGTGTTTTCAATCATAGAATACAGAACGAGATAAAAGAGAGAGACATTTAGGAGGGTATTAAAATGGCAAAGATTGATTTTGCACATAAGGCACAAAGAAAAATGTTCGAAGTAGTTCTTGATGCAGCTATCAAGCACTCAGATTCAGATAGAAGAAAAGCTCTTATGCAGCTTGTAGATCTTATTGAAAAGACACTTGGTGATGTTTGGGGACCAGCAGCATACAAGATGTTCAGAGATATTTTCTCAGATCCAGACAGCAAGTGGATGAAGTACGCTAACAACTTACTTGACGATGTACATCCAAACATCATCAAGGGTAAAGGCCTTAACACAGGTCTTGAAGCTGGTTTCAGAGGTTTCCACATTGCTCAGGAACAGAAGAAGAAGCACGGCGTTTCAATTCCATGGTTAGTTCTTGTAGATCCTACAAGTGCTTGTAACTTAAAGTGTACAGGTTGTTGGTCAGCTGAGTACGGTCACTTAATTCAGCTTTCATACGAAGACCTTGACAGAATTGTAACAGAAGGTGAAGAGCTTGGTATCCACGCTTGGCTTATGACAGGTGGTGAGCCACTTATCCGTAAGAAAGATATCTTAAAGCTTGCTGAAGCTCATCCATACAGCTCATTCCACCTCTTCACAAACGGTACACTTATCGATGATGAGTTCTGTGAAGAAGTAGTAAGACTTGGTAACATCGCTCCTTCAATCTCACTTGAAGGTTTCGAAGAAGTTAACGACCTTAGAAGAGGTAAGGGTGTATTCCAGAAGGTTATGCGTGCCATGGATATCATGAAGAAGCATAAGCTCCTCTTCGGTACATCAATCTGCTACACAAGTGCTAACTACAAGACAGTTACATCTGATGAATTCCTTGATATGATCATCGCTAAGGGTGTTAAGTACACATGGTACTTCCACTACATGCCAGTTGGTAACGATGCATCTACAGATCTTCTCCTCACACCAGAGCAGAGAGAGTACATGTACCACAGAGTAAGAGAAATCAGAAAGATGGACGGTGGCAAGCCAATCGTTGCTGTAGACTTCCAGAACGACGGTGAATTCGTTTCAGGTTGTATCGCTGGTGGTAAGTACTACTGCCATATCAACCCTAACGGTGACGTTGAGCCATGTGTATTCATTCACTACTCAACAGCTAATATCCATGATATGAGCCTTCTTGATTGCTTAAAGCAGCCATTATTCAAGACATATCAGGCTAACCAGCCATTCAACTCAAATCACTTAAAGCCATGTCCAATGCTTGAGAACCCAGAGAAGCTTGTACAGATGGTTCACGAGACAGGCGCTAAGTCAACAGACTTACAGTCACCTGAGCCAGTTGAGCACCTTTGCGGTAAGTGTGAAAACTATGCTGCAGAATGGGATGCAACAGCTGATAAGCTTTGGGAAGAAGGACATCTTATAAAAGTTGATTCAGATGAGTACAAAGAACTTCATAAGAATGACTAATTCTTAAATATAATATATAAGTATACAAGCAATACAATTAGCACCATTGTTAGTATATTTAATACAAAAGCCGTTTTATGATTTATTCATAGGCGGCTTTTTTTGTGTATTTATAAATATCATACTTAACAAAAATAAGTTTTTATCTAATTTTTCAGATAAAAAAATCCCCTATGAGGGTTAAATTACAAAATAAAAATAACTAGAATATAAAAAATAATAAGAGATATGCGGTAATTGCGCTCGTAACTAAGGCTATAGGGTATATATGGTTAGAAGTGTCGAAGCGAATTGCAAACATTCGATTTATTTAATGACATCTATTTAACGTTTGGAGGGGGAATATGAATAAAAAGTAATAACTTTATTATAATGTTATGAACAGCAAAATGCTTGAGGATGTATATCATGTAAAGTCTGAGGTGTATAAGGACAGTGAGGGAAGACTTCATCTTATACCACTTGATGCAATGAGTGATTTAACATTGAATTCGTGAATGTAGTATGTGAACAATATAGATATCTGATTTGATACTTTTAGGAGGGATAATAATGCATATGGATATGGATGAGAAGATAAAGCATGCTTGGGAAATATCTGCAGAGGGATATAGTAAAAGAGTCGTTGTTGGCGACTTTAAATCCCCTGGTAAGGATATATGGACTAAGCTGATTCTCGAAAAAGCGCCGAGGGACGGTGAACTTAAAATCCTTGATGTTGGTACAGGTCCAGGTGTGTTTGCATCTATACTTGCGGCAGCAGGTCATGATACAACAGGAATAGATATATCACCTAAGATGCTTGAGGAAGCAAGAGCAAATGCAGCTTCCATAGGCGTATCATCAACGTTTATAGAAATGGATTCTCAGCATATAGATTTTCCGGATAATACATTTGATATGATTATAAGCCGAAATGTAATGTGGATTATGCAAAAGCCAGAAGAAGTATATGCGACTTGGCTTAGAATACTTAAACCAGGCGGGGTTGTTATAGTATTTGATTATGCACATGGTAAAGAGGGCTTTGCAAATCAAACTCCAGAAGGATTTAAAAAAAATGTAGAAGAATATAAAGAGAAAAATGGTGAAGAACCAATGATGTCGTTTCCAGTCGATAAGTTCGAAGAAGCAAGGGGATGGAAGAAGGATGTTCCGCTTTCACATGTGGAAAGACCACAGTGGGATGTTGATACTATGAATAGACTTGGATATGAACATGTTGAATGGGATGATGTTAAAGAGTATCTTAAGTATAAGAATGTAAAAGCAGATATAGTAGGAAATGAGGATGCATTTTTCCGTTTGTGTGGAACAAAACCAGATGTAAATTAATATATAATAATCGCAAATTGCAATTTCAAATTGAACAGTTGAGCTAATCATCATGCAGCGTAAATTTGATTCAAGAATGCATCAAATAGTTCATCAGGATAATGGTATCCGAGGCTTCTCCTTGGGCGTACATTCATGCTATCTGCAAAGGTAAGAATTTCATCATCTGTGTATTTGTTGATGGATACTCCCTTTGGAATTAAGATGTTTGTTTGGCAACTATATCCTAACACATAAATCCTGTGGATCGTTTTTTTATTCAATTGTTCAAGTTGATTTTACAACTAGCCAATATATAATAACTAATAATATAATAGAATGCTCAGAAAACTAAAAACTTCTGGGGATTTTAGTGCAATAATATATTATTTGGAGAGGTGTGTGTTGAATATATTTAAAAAGTTTTTATCCTATTATAAGCCGTATAAAGCAGTGCTTTTCTTAGACTTATTGTTTGCTGGCTGTATGAGTGCTATAGACATAGCATATCCACAGTTTCTTAGACAATTAACTAATACACTATTTTCTGGCGATAAGGATACAATATTATTTTGGTTGCCTACAATAGGAGCAATACTTATTGGTGCATATATATTCCAATCATTTTGTTCAAGATATGTTGCGGCACAAGGACATATAATGGGTGCCAAAATGGAAAGAGATATGAGAAGAGATCTTTTTGATCATTATGAAAAGTTATCATTCTCATATTATGACAAGACCAATACTGGTCAAATGGAAAGTAAACTTGTTTCAGATTTATTTGATATATCAGAAATGGCGCATCATGCACCAGAGAACTTATTTATATCTCTTGTGAAAATTATAGGTTCGTTTGTATTTATATTTGCTATTCAGTGGGAGCTTGCACTTATACTTCTTGCAACAACTGCGGTAATGGCATATTTCTGTGTTAAACAGAATAAGCGAATGAGAGCGACATTTAGAGAGAATAGACGAAAAATAGGCGATATAAATGCCACACTTAAGGACTCCTTATCGGGAATTAGAGTGGTACAGGCATTTGCCAATGAAGATGTGGAAAGAGCCAAGTTCAAAAAAGGAAATGAAGCATTTTTACACTCTAAGGATGATAACTATCACGCAATGGGTTCATTTAAAGCGACTAACACTTTTTTCCAAGGTCTTATGTACGCCCTTACAATAATAGTAGGTGGATTTCTTATTGCAAATGGCAGAATGTCAATCGGCGATATGGCAATGGTTGCACTCTATATAGGAGTATTTGTAAGTCCTATCAACATTCTTGTTGAGCTTACAGAAATGCTACAAAAGGGATTTTCTGGATTTGAGAGATTTATAGAGGTAATACAAACAAAACCTGAAATAGTAGATTCACCAGATGCGAAGGATATTGCTAATCCACATGGAGACATCGTATTTGATAATGTTACATTTTCATATAATAAAGAAGAATGTGTGTTAAATGATATATCATTTACAGTGCCATCAGGGTCAAATGTTGCACTTGTGGGACCTTCTGGAGGAGGAAAAACAACAATAACTTCTCTTATTCCACATTTTTATGATATTAGTAGTGGAAGTATTACAATTGGTGGTCAAGATATTCGAGATATTAAGCTTAAGAGTCTTCGTGAGAGTATAGGAATAGTTCAGCAGGATGTGTATTTATTTGATGGAACTATTCGAGACAATATAGCATACGGCAAGGTTGGTGCTACAGATGATGAGATTATGGAGGCAGCAAGACAGGCTGATATAGAAGAACTTATTAATAGTCTTCCGGATGGTCTTGATACTCTTGTAGGTGAAAGAGGAACAAGACTATCAGGCGGACAGAAGCAACGAATATCAATAGCAAGAATATTCCTAAAGAACCCTACTATTCTTATTCTTGATGAAGCAACAAGTGCGCTTGATAATGAAAGCGAACGACATATTCAGGCAAGTCTTGAGAAACTAAGTAAGGGAAGAACAACAATTACAATAGCACATAGACTTTCAACTATTAGAAATGCAGATTGTATCTTAGTTGTTGAAAATGGCAAGATAACATCTAAGGGAACGCATGATGAACTTGCGGTTGGTAGTGGAACATACGCAAGGTATTTTGAACTTTCAAGGGCGTAAAATGGTGATATTTAGTTGAACATTTTAAAAGTATGAAATAATAGAATAAATCCGTATACATTTTACAGGCATTAAGCAACTCTCTAAGGTTGCTTAATGTTTTTTTATAGTATACAATTAAGAAATGCAAAAAAGGAGGATGTCGAGTTATGGGAATGACAATGACTCAGAAAATATTGGCTAAACACGCTGGTCTTGACAGTGTTAAGGCTGGAGATTTAATAGAGGCTGATTTAGATTTAGTTTTAGGTAATGATATTACATCACCTGTCGCTATCAAGGAATTAGCAAAGTTCAAGAACAAAGAGGTATTTAATAAGGATAAGATCGCATTAGTTCCTGACCACTTTGTTCCTAATAAGGATATTAAGTCAGCGGAGCATTGTAAGATGGTTCGTGAGTTTGCCAAGGCAAATGATATTACTAATTATTTCGAAGTAGGACAGATGGGTATCGAGCACGCCCTTCTTCCTGAAAAAGGACTTGTTGTATCTGGAGACGTAGTTATTGGTGCGGACTCACACACATGTACATATGGTGCGCTCGGCGCATTCTCAACAGGTATCGGTTCAACAGATATGGCTGCCGGTATGGCAACAGGTAAGGCTTGGTTCAAGGTACCTGAGGCTATTAAGTTTAACTTAACAGGCGAGCTTCCAAAGTGGGTTAGCGGTAAGGATGTAATTCTTCATATTATAGGTATGATCGGCGTAGACGGCGCTCTCTATAAGTCAATGGAATTCACAGGCCCTGGCGTAGCTACACTTACTATTGATGACAGATTTACTATCGCAAACATGGCTATCGAAGCAGGTGGAAAGAACGGTATTTTCCCTGTAGATGATGTTACAAGAGCTTATATTGCTGAACATTCAGACAGAGAGCCTGTAGAGTATACACCAGATGAAGATGCTGAATACTGTGCAGTATATGATATTAACCTCTCTGAGCTTACACCTACAGTTTCATTCCCTCATTTACCTGAGAATACACATACATTTGATGAAATCGGTGAAATCCCTATTAATCAGGTTGTTATCGGTTCATGTACAAATGGTCATATTCAGGATATGAGAGAAGCTGCTGAAATTATGAAGGGCAGAAAGATTGCTGACGGCGTTCGTGCGATTATCATCCCTGCTACACAGCAGATTTATTTACAGGCCATGGAAGAGGGACTTATTAAGACATTCATCGAATTCGGTGCAGTAGTAAGTACATCAACTTGTGGTCCTTGTCTTGGTGGTTACATGGGTATTCTTGCAGAAGGCGAGCGTTGTGTTTCAACAACTAACAGAAACTTCGTAGGAAGAATGGGACATGTTAAATCAGAAATTTACCTTGCAAGCCCTGCAGTTGCTGCAGCAAGTGCTGTTACAGGTAAGTTATCACAGCCATCTGAGCTTGGATTATAATAGTAGGAGGAGCTAATGGAAGCAAAAGGTTACGCTATAAAATATGGTGACAATGTAGATACAGACGTTATTATTCCTGCAAGATATCTTAATTCATCAGATCCAGCAGAACTTGCATTACATTGTATGGAAGATATTGACAAAGATTTTGTTAATAAAGTTAAAAAAGGCGACATTATGGTCGGCGGAAAGAACTTTGGATGTGGATCTTCAAGAGAGCACGCTCCAATCGCAATTAAGGCATCAGGAATCAGCTGTGTAATCGCAGAGACATTTGCGAGAATATTCTACAGAAATTCTATAAATATTGGTCTTCCTATTATGGAATGCCCAGAGGCTTCAAGAGAAATCAAAGAAGGCGATGAAGTAGAAGTTGATTTTGATTCAGGTATCATCACTGACAAGACAACAGGCAAGACATATAAGGGACAGGCTTTTCCACCGTTTATGCAGAAGATCATCAATGCAGAAGGTTTAATCAATTACATTAATGCCAATAAGTAAGATACCGTATTTAATACCATCGGAGGAATTTATGAACTATACAAGTACCAGAGATAATAAGGTAAGCCTAAGCGCATCAAAAGCTATTTTACAGGGATTATCACATGACGGCGGTTTATTCGTGCCTGAGGTAATGCCTAAGCTTGGTGTATCTCTTGATGCTCTTGTAGATATGAGCTATCAGGAAGTTGCATATGAAGTTATGAAGCAGTTCTTTACTGACTTTACAGAAGAAGAGTTAATGTACTGCATCAATAGCGCATATGACAAGAAGTTTGACACAGAGGAGATTGCTCCGCTTGTTGAACTTAAAGATGAATATATTTTAGAGCTTTTCCACGGTAAGACTATCGCATTTAAGGATATGGCATTATCAATTCTTCCATACCTTATGCAGGTATCTGCTAAG
>OLQA01003392.1_pt1 | contig 11376 bp, 6 predicted proteins | sample 1673151 | NCBI WGS metagenome assembly OLQA01 (sample SAMEA3136760, study PRJEB25190) | human gut metagenome | biome: human gut; feature: human-associated habitat; material: faeces | place: Austria | collected 2013 | reverse complement strand
TCTAAATATAGACAGAACTTCGCCCCAGCGTTTTTTTACCTACAGCGATCTGCGCCCCACGTTCTATGAAAAAAAGTCAAGACGATTTGCCGAAAGCACAACTGTATGGGATCTTGACAGCTCTCTAAACAGCTATATGTGCACAGAGCTGAAGCTTGAAAACGCCAAGGTGAGCATGGGGCATTTGTCCTCATCGTCAAAGACCAACGCCATATGCGCAGGTCCTGCACAGCTAAACTGTTTTGCCCTCCGTGAGCTTATTGTCAGCGACTTCAAAGAGCTTGCGGAAAAGATCTCCGCAAACAAAAGCAACGAGGAGACCGACCGGCTTTATTTCGTTCACCCAAAAGAGTGCGTCGCTTCATATTTTGACAAGCACACTCAACAGCAGATTTTTATTATAAAAGACGGCTGTGATAGACAAATATCCGTCACCGCAAAATACACAGCAGAAAATCGTGAATTTATTTCCACGCTTGAAACCATAGGTGGCAAAATGCTAAAAGAAAAGCACAAAAACTACGTCCTGCTGGCTCAGGGGTATATCGACCACGGCAGGCTAACGCTTTTCCCAATAGAGGTCTATGATTTTATTGATCCGCCTGACAATGTTCCTGTACCTGTCGAGAATGATACAGACCAAGACTATGGAATGTGTAGCGAGCTTCTTGACGCCACCGAAGAAACCGACAAGAGGATAGTCACGGCAATGGAGTGCGGAGTGAACTCTGTTATCGCAGACGAACACGCTCAAAGCATACGCCAATGCGGACTTGAAGAACTTGCAAAACGTTATGAATGCTTCACAAAGCTGTGCGAAAATGCAAGACACACCACCGCAGACAAAAGCCTTGATATCTTCACTGCCGCAGGCAACACAATGCGGTATATCAGACTTTGCACACAAAAATTAGCACTGTTCAGTGCGATAAATAATATGGAGGAGAAAAAATGATCTACAACGAAAGCACCAAAAGCTTTATAAAGCTTGAAACCGCCCTAAAGGAGCTTGGTTTTGACCAGCAGACCATAGACCTTGCCCTTGAATATCTTGACATCACAAATCCAAGAAACAATGAGCTTATGAGAAAAATAACAACAAGATATTATCCGAAATTCCGTCAGTATAATTATCGTGAAAAGCTTGACAAAGCCGTTAAAAGCGAGATATCAGACACAGGCAGTGATGAGCTTAAAGAGCGCTATATTATTTTCAGCTCAATGGCAACAGGTCCATATTTCCGCTATATGACAAATGCACTGTCTTGCCGTGCCTATATATATTCCCAAAACAAGGCTATGTATATGAAGCCGCTCACCGATTTTTATGGTGAGAATGCAGAAGCGGTCTGGATATCAAGCAAGATATCACACCGCCCAAATGATTCAATACAATACGCTTTCAATGTAAATCCTGTCTATTCCGCAGACGATGCCATAAGAACATTCAACTTCGTTAGCCTTGACGATATCATTGCACAGCTTCTCCTTTGCATTTTCGCATTGGACGCAACTGAACTGCCTAAAAAGAGCCTGCTTGGCAAAACGAAAATTCCTGATACAGCCGAATTTGCCATAAAAAAGCTTGCCGAAGTGGTCGAAAAAAAGCCAAAAACAACTACAGCAGTTTTCTGCCTTTTTCTTGCCGCATATGCAGAAGCGTCATATTTTGTGGAAGAATATCGTGCATTTTTCGATAAAAACATTGTGAAATACTGTGACGAGCTTACCCAAGGGCTGATGTATTTGAAGCTCTCCACCAACAGGATATTCGACCTTATCGAAGCTCAACCACAGTGTCTTACAGATAGATACATTCTGCACTTTGTCAAATCGCCTGACAAAAATGGGAATTATCCAGCGCAAATGGTAAAGCTCGCAAAAGATCACCCACAGCTTTTCATAGAAACAATGAAAAACGCTCCATTTGACACAGCGATCACAATGGAGAAAATGCTCAAAGCCACCGACCCTAAATATAACGCAGAAGCAATTGGTCTTAAAGCTACCCATCAGCAACGTATCGCCAAACTTATTGCCGAACATTTCAAGCACAGTGACGAGATATACGCATATATCATGGGCAAAGCAGAAATAGACACGATACTCCCCTTTGCAGACGAAGAAACCTACGAGGGCAGACATAAGAAAATGTACTATATTGTTGCATATGGAGAGGACGATTTTATTATCCGCTGTATCGCCGCCCTTTCCATAGGAGCGTCTAAAGATACAAGTGACCCCCTCCAACTTATAGGCAACGATCTTTATTATAACACCGAGCTCATTGTCCGTGCAATGGTAAGATCAGGTCTACCGATAGATATAATTATAAGATCCCTTGGCTGGCAGATAGAAAGCTCTTACTGTAAAGAAGTCATCATCAATAAGATAACCGCTATCATGCCAGAATTTAAAGACAAAGCCACCATTATTGACGTAAGCAAAATGGCTGTGTCCAGCCGACTTTTGTATATAAGGCTTCTTGATATCGCAGACAGCAACAAGTACAAAGACGAATTTTTTGCCCTTTGTGACGATAACAGCAAGGTAATAAAAGCAGAGCTTGTGAAAGTTATATCCGCCCACAAGGATTGGCACGATGATGTTTGCAAACTTCTTGCTCAGAAAAAATCAGCCAAGCGTGAAACTGCACTTATGATAATTGAAAATCAAGGTGCTGACGCCTACCGCACAGAGCTTGAAAAAGCCTATTCCACAGAAAAATCCGACAAACTCAAATCGAAAATATCTGCACTTTTGGGCAGCGAAGCAAAGCCTGCCGAAATATCAGATGAAGACCTTGTGACTAAGCTCACCAAAGGCACAAAAAGCAAGAAAGTTCTCTGGCTTTTTGAACAGCCTTTTGCACCTATTCACTTCACCGATGATACAGTCGCAGAAGATATCTATTTGCAGGCTCTCCTGCTTACATATGCAAACGCCGACGAAGGTACCCTCCCACCCGAGGGCAAGGCACTTGCCCAGAAGCTCAAAGCTGACGAGCTTGAAACATTCGCCCTTGAAGTCCTTAGCCGCTGGCTTGAAAAAGGTGCAGAAGCGAAAACAAAGTGGGCAATGTATTTTGCGGCCATTTACGGCGGTGATGAAGCAATAAATTGCCTGACGGATTACATAAAAGAATGGTCGAAACAGTCATTAAATATGCGTGTTGCCCTTGCGGTTAAAGCCGTCAATGCCGTAGCTCTGAACGGCAGTTCCTATGCACTTATGACTGTAGACAATATTTCAAGAAAATATAAGAGTCGTGCGGTCAGAGCTGCCGCAGTTGACGCACTTGCCAACGCTGCAAATCAGCTTGGCTTGACAACGCAGGAGCTTGCGGACAAGATAGTACCTGACATGGGCTTTGACGAGAAAATGTGCCGCACCTTTGATTTTGGAAGCAGAAAATTCTCCGTTTATCTCACTCCACAGCTTGATATAGAAATATTCGAGGGCGAAAAAAAGCTTAAAAATCTCCCTAAAATAGGCGTTAATGACGACCCTGTCCTCGCAGAAAAGGCTACTGCTGATTTTAAGGAAATGAAAAAGCAGATGAAAACTGTTGTTGACGCACAGAAACAGCGTCTTGAATATGTGCTTATGCTTGACCGTAAGTGGACAGCAGAAGCTTGGAAAGCTCTCTTTGTAAAAAATCCTCTCATGCACTGTTTTGCGATAGGTCTTATATGGGGTATTTACGAAAATGGCTGCCTTAAAACTTCGTTCCGTTATCTTGACGACGGCAGCTTTACAAACTCAGATGATGATGAGATAGAGCTGTCCGAGGTTATGCAGATAGGGCTTGTTCACCCGTTGGAGCTTACCGAACATGAAAAAGAAGCTTGGCTGGAACAGCTTGATGATTACGAGATAATACAGCCATTCGACCAGCTAAGAAGAAAGGTATACAAAGTAGCGGAAATCGATAAGAATAAGACCGCCTGCGAGCTCTTCAAGAATACCGAGATAACGAACACCACTCTAGTCAACCGCATGACCAAAGCAGGTTGGTATAAAGGTCAGGCACAGGACGCAGGCTTTTTCTATGAGTTCATAAGAAATGATATCTCAGGCAAGGATAAAGATCCCGACGGCAAGCTCGTCAACATAGGCATGACCGCCGAGCTTAAATTCTCAGGAACATACATCGGCTATTACGAGATAGAGGACGTGACCGTGGAAGAGCTTTACTTCCGACTTCCTGATACTGCATACAATGACAACATGAAACTTGGCGATGTCAGTCCAAGATACTACAGTGAAGTTGTCTTACAACTTAAAAAAGCTATAAACAAGTAGGCATAACAAAAGGCAGTTCTGATTTTTTCAGAGCTGCCTTTTGCTTATTTATTTTCCACAGGAAGTCCGTGATCTCCTGCAATGTGTCTGCCTGCCTTGTTCACACAATATATGCAAACAGGAACTATGTACAAGCAAGCCGCTATCCATGCCGCCTGATCTGTGAAGCAGATTGCAAGATAACCGAATTTCGGCACAAATATCATACTTACAGAAATTCGAGCTATCATTTCCGTCACTCCTGAGAATATAGCAAGTCCAGAATATCCAAGACCCTGCGTACACATTCTGCAAGTGTTGAGTATACCGAGCGTCCAATAGAAAAAGCCTGCGTAGAAAAGATATTTGGCTGAAGCAGTAAGCACTGCTGCGTCTGACTTATTCACAAAGATAAGCGAAAGCTCTCTGCCGAAGAATATAAGTACAATACCGGCTATTACTCCATATGTCATGCCAACGCCAACTCCAATGCGTATACCCTTTTTGATGCGCTTGAGATTTCCTGCACCGAGATTTTGGCTTGCAAAAACAGATGCACCTGTTGCAAAAGCGTCATAAGGACACATTGTGAACTGCTTTATCCTTGCCCCAGCAGTGAATCCTGACACATAAATGCTTCCAAGCTTGTTGTTAGCCGACTGCATGACCATTGAGCCGATAGCCGTTATGGAATATTGAAGTCCCATAGGAAAGCCCATTATTATAAGGTTCAGCACCGCAGGCTTTGACATCACTCTGTCCTCTTTGGTAAGTTTCAGCACGCTGACCTTTTTCATAATAAATATAGCACATAGTATTCCGCTTATCGCCTGAGCAACGACCGTAGCGATAGCCGCACCCATGCAGCCCCACCTGAACACAATAACACACACAAGGTCAAGTGCAATGTTCAAAACCGTTGATATAGCAAGAAATACAAATGGCGTTTTGCTGTCGCCAACAGATCGCAATACGCTTGAAAGCAGGTTATACAAAAGTGTGAACGGTATGCCAAGAAATATCACCAGAAGATATTTATATGCGTCATCAAAAATGTTCGACGGAGTTGAAAGAAGCTTCAATATCTCACTACAAAGCACCGCACAAACTGTGGTCAACACAAACGCAGTAACAGCGGTTATAACAATAGAATTGTAAAAATACTGTTTCAGCTTTTTTATGTCCCCTGCTCCGAAATGCCTTGCAATAGGCACGCCAAAGCCGCAGGCTGTTCCCATGCAGAAACCAAGCACCAAAAACTGCACACTGCTTGAAGCTCCGACACTTGCAAGAGCGTCAGAACCAAGAAATCTTCCCACGATGGCAGCGTCAATAAGATTGTATGTCTGCTGCAACAAATTTCCTAAAAGCAGAGGAAGCGCAAAGCTCATTATAAGCTTGAACGGACTGCCTGTTGTCATGTTTTTTGTCATTACTTTTCCTCCAAAAATCTAACTATTACATTTATCATCTTTAATTTTTACTATCACATTCTATCATCAATATATGAAAAAATCTATAACACAAATTAAATTTACTTTTGTGATTTTAAACAAATATAATAACAAAAAACATACATATTGCACATAAAAAAGGCAAGCATATTTCAGCCTGCCTTTGTGTAGCTTACGCTTTATACGTTAAATCTGAACAGAACGATATCGCCGTCCTGCATAACGTAATCCTTACCCTCAAGACGAACAAGACCCTTTTCCTTAGCCGCCGTCATAGAGCCACAGCTCATAAGATCGTCAAAGGAAACGACTTCGGCTCTGATGAAGCCCTTTTCAAAGTCAGTGTGTATCTTTCCTGCCGCCTGTGGAGCTTTAGTTCCCTTTTTGATAGTCCAAGCTCTTACCTCAGGTTCGCCTGCTGTCAGGTATGAAATAAGACCAAGAAGCGAATAGCCCTCCTTGATTATTCTGTTAAGACCTGAAGTTTCAAGGCCGAGGTCTGCAAGGAACATTTCCTTGTCCTCGTCGTCCATGTCAGATATCTCAGCCTCTATCTGCGCGCATATCGGGAACACAGCCGAGCCTTCGGCTTTTGCAATCTCGCAAACTTCCTTGTAATGCTCGTTGCTTTCGATATTGTTTCTGAAATCATCTTCGCAAAGGTTAGCCGCATAGATAACAGGCTTAAGTGAAAGAAGCGGTGTTTCTTTAAGTATCTCCAGCTCGTCCTCTGTCATGTCATAAGAACGTGCAGGCTTGCCGCTTTCAAGATGCTCTTTGAGCTTTTCAAGGAACTCTACAGCAGAAGCAAGAGATTTGTCGCCTTTCATTGCCTTTTTAGTTCTGTCAAGCTTTCTCTCGATAAGCTCAACGTCAGAGAAAATAAGCTCCAAATCTATAGTTTCAATGTCTCTGCGAGGATTGATAGAGCCGTCAACATGAATGATGTTAGGGTCGTCAAAACATCTTACAACGTGAACGATAGCGTCCACCTCTCTTATGTTTGAAAGAAATTTGTTTCCAAGTCCCTCGCCCTTTGAAGCACCCTTTACAAGACCTGCAATGTCAACAAATTCAAGTGTTGCAGGAGTAAACTTTACAGGGTGATACATCTCAGCCAGCTTGTCAAGTCTTTCATCAGGCACCGAAACAATGCCCACATTCGGTTCGATCGTGCAAAACGGATAGTTCGCAGATTCTGCACCCGCATTTGTGAGTGCATTAAAAAGTGTTGATTTTCCTACGTTAGGAAGTCCTACCATGCCAAGTTTCATATCAATATACGCCTTTCGTTAAAATTTTACGCCATCATGGTCAAAATCATCTTCATCATCAAAGTTATAATCATCATAATACTCGTCAGGGTCAAAATGATCATTACAGCCACCCTTGTCTATCTTGTTGTTACAACCGATAGTAACGCCTTTCTTGATAGGCGAAACAAACAGACCAATTATAACGCCAAGGAGAAATAGTGCAAGACCTTTCCAAAAATAGCTTACTGTGCAGTTATTTTCAGTATCGCAGTTTTCTTCAAAAATATCCATAATAATACCTCCGTCTATTCTACTGATTTTAAAGATTCTACCATATCTATCTTTTTAAGCTTGAAATGAAGAACCAAATTAACTATAAATGCAAATGCCAATGTGAGCAATGCACCAAGCACATACGCCCACCAAACAAGCTGTCTGTTGAACAGCACAAGGTCGACCTCAGAAGTTATCACAACAAAATAGTGCAGTATCTTTCCTGCCACAAGACCCACGATAATGCCCACAAGCGTCGATATCAGATTTTCTCTGTAAATATACGCTGAAGTCTCACCGTCATAGAATCCAAGCACTTTTATTGTCGCTATCTCAGTTATGTTTATGTTTGCCAAATTGTAAAGCACCACAAAAGCCAAGCCTCCCGCACAAACGATGAGCAAAATAACGATAGCGTCAAGACTGTCCACTGAATTAAGGAAACCTCTGCTTGAATCATTTTTAAAGCTTATTCCATAAAACTCGTCATTTGAAATAAGCTGTTCCTTGAAAGAGTTTTCATCAGTGTCTTTCTTTAAGTCAATAAAAGAAAGATTATAAACAGGCTTCTCACCGTATACACTTTCAAAATCATCAGGAGTGATGTAAATATAATGCAAAGCATAGTTCTTGCTTACTCCGCCTATCTTGAACTCTTTCTCCTCATGACCACTGAGCTTTATAGTAATAGTGTCACCCGTTTTCAGGTCAAGAAGCTTTGCAAGCTTTTGTGTTATGATAACAGAACCGCTTTTCACTTCAAGGTTTGATCCATTCTCAGCAGATACAAGATCGATATAATCTCCCATATTTTCAGGAGTTTTCGGCACGATCATAGAAACAGACTGGTTTTCACTTTCATTTTCTGCAATGCCATCTGTACTCTGCATAAGCATAGATTTGTCTACCTGTGCGATACTGCTTATCTTGTCCTCCAATTGTTTCTCGTCAAAATCAGCTGAATTAAGTACCGCAATACCATCATACAGAAATATCTCATTGAATTGCTTTTCGGCAATAGTCTTTATAGAATATTTCAAACCAAAACCCGTGACTATCAGTGCCGTGCAGCCTGCCACTCCCACAATTGTCATAAAGAAACGCTTTTTATATCTCAGCAAATTTCTCACAGTGACCTTTGCAAGAAAGTCAAGCCGATTCCATATAAAATCCACACGCTCCAGCAAAACACGCCTGCCATTCTGCGGTGGCTTTGGACGCATAAGCTGTGACGGCTGTGACTTAAGCTCTTTGACACAAGCGTAAAGCACCGCCGAGCAAGTGCAAATAACCGACACCACCAAGCAAAGCACCATATAAACAGGCTTGAACGGTGTGTCAATATCAGGAATGTTATATGAAATATTATAGCAACTATAAATTATCTTCGGAAAAATCTGCAATCCAACAGCAACGCCTATGCAGCTTCCTGCTGATGCCGCTGTTGCTGCATAGAAAAGATACTTTCCAGCTATTCTTGCCCCACTGTATCCTAAAGCCTTGTATGTACCTATCTGCGTTCTCTGTTCCTCTACCATTCTAGTCATTGTGGTCAGGCATACAAGCGCCGCCACAAGAATAAAGAACACAGGAAACACCTTTGCGATAGAGTCGACCTTCTGAGCGTCCCCATAAAAGGAACTATAATCAGAGCTAGCCTCAAATCTGTCATACTGATAGAATGCAGGCGTTTTAACGGCTTCAAGTTCTTTTTTCGCTCCGGCTATCTCATCTTCTGCCGCCGCAAGCTGACCATTATATTCGTCAAAAGCCGCCGTACTTCCTGTCTTTTTGTCTTCAAGAAGCTTTCCTGCCACTTCTTCAAGCTGTTGTGCTTTTAAAAGCTGTGACCTTGCAAGATACTTTGCACTAGAACCACTCTGTTCAGCCTTATCATAAGCCTCCTGAGCTTCCTCAACCGACTTCTGCGCTGTTGCCAAAAGCTCCGTAAGCTGATTTTCGTCGCAGGCAAGCGCCTGTTTCAAGATGTCAACTTTCTCCTGAGCGACGTCAATACTGTCCTGAGCGTCACTGCTTAGTTTTTCAAACCTTGCGTTCACACTGTCCTCAAAAAACTCCACCGCCTGAACGCTCTTATCTTTCACAGCCTGCTTGTACTCGTCGGAAAACGGGTCAAGCTCGTCAGTGCCTTTGAATTTCACATAAAGCTCAGTGTAATAATCGCACACAAACTCGCTCTCAGGCACAAAAACGTTGCTTACCACAGTTCCGTTGCCCACTGTGGTCGCATCACGCTCATAGCCGATATAAAGCGGTGAAGCCACAATACCTACTATCCTGTATGTGTCAGTTGCCAAAGTATCAGTTATATTTTTTGACGAGTCAGGCTCGTTGATCTTTATCTCTCCGCCCACCTTAAAGGTGTTAGGTGAACTCATTTTTACCTCTACTGCGCACTCGCCTTTTTTTTCAGGAAGCCTGCCCTCTAGTAAAACAGGCTTATCTAGATTATTAGGGCTGTTCTCATCAACAACATTGTTGAAGGACATAAATTTCAGCACAAGGTTTTGATTTTCATGATAGTAGAAAACGTCCTTAGAATATCCCGCCATAACGCCCTGAACATCATCAGCTTTTTTCACAGCCTCAACGTCCTCAGACTTAACGCCTATAGACGACATTAACTTAATATCCATAAGTCTGTTATCACTGAAATATTTCTCCGCCGTGTCTATCATATCAGGCATAGTCGCCTTGATACCAGAGAAAAATCCACAGCCAAGAAGAACTATCAGAAAAATAGAGAGAAATCTGCCCAACGAGTGCCTTATCTCTCTGACAGTATCCTTTTTCAATGCACTTTTCATGACAGACCTCCCCTTTGTAATCTTCCCCGTCACTATCCGAAAAATCATCAAGACCTATCCTGCCCGATAGAATAAAATAAACAATCGCCGCAAGGACAAAAACGACAGGAGCAAAAATTATAATAGCTTTTTTAGCCCACTCAACCCCCAACGCTCCCGCAAGCATAAGACCCAGCACTCCTGAGATATCAAAAAACAAGATACAAAAATACGTCCTAAGTGCCGATACCGCAGGTGCAGTGTCCCCATCGGGGTCAGCTTTATCACTGAAAATATTTATCCTGCCTGCTGAAAACACAAGCAGAATAAACACCGCCATAGCAAGAAGACTCAGCACAAGATCCACCACATAAGGCTTTGTCCTGCCTGCCGTCATGCCCACTATCAGCACAAAGCAATCACACCCTATGCAGAACATTAGAGCCGCCGTATTTACCACCGTAAGCACTAGCTGAAAAGGCGTAAAAGGAACTTTTTTCATTTTATCTTAATCGCCGAACATTTCCTTAGAAAGCTTGCCAAGCTTCTCACAGCCGTCGATTATCTGTTTGTCTGTAGGAGTTGAGAAGTTCAATCTGAATGAAGCTGTCTTGTCAGACTCGCTTACCATGAAAGCATTGCCCGGAACAACGGCTACCTTATATTCTGCAACAGCCTTTTTGCAGAAACCAGTCATGTCACTGCCCTCTGGAAGAGTACACCAAATGAACAGACCGCCCTCAGGTCTTGTGAACTTGATCTGTGAAGAGAAATTCTTCTCGATCTGCTCTATCATAAGTTCTAGCTTATGCTTGTAGATCACTCTCAGCGAAGCAAGATGTGCTTCAATATCATTGTCCTTCATGAAGTTGTAAGCCAGCATCTGCGCCCAGATGTTTGTATGTACGTCAGCCACCTGCTTGCAGACAACTATCTTTCCGATTATCTCCTTTGGAGCGGAAATGTAGCCAACTCTGATACCAGGGGCAAGTATCTTCGAGAATGTTCTTGAATACATAACAAGACCGTCCTTGTCCATGCTCTTGATAGACGGGATAGCCTCACCCTTTATTCTCAGGTCGCCGTATGGGTTATCTTCAAGTATCATAACACTGTACTTCTTAGCAAGCTCATATATAGCCTTTCTCTTTTCAAGAGAAGTTGTAAGACCAGTAGGGTTCTGGAAGTTAGAAATGATGTAGAATACCTTTACCTTGCCTGTAGCGAAAGCCTCTTCAAGCTCTTTCAGGTCAACTCCGTCTTCATGAAGCGTGATACCCTTAAGCTCAACATTATAAGACT
>OLQA01003381.1_pt1 | contig 11404 bp, 9 predicted proteins | sample 1673151 | NCBI WGS metagenome assembly OLQA01 (sample SAMEA3136760, study PRJEB25190) | human gut metagenome | biome: human gut; feature: human-associated habitat; material: faeces | place: Austria | collected 2013 | reverse complement strand
AGTGCTGAGGCTGTTCGCAAAACAAATGCAGCTTTGAAAGAAGTAGGTGTTTCTTTTGAGGGTGATTACGGACATGGTCTGGGAAAAATCCTTCGCGGTACTTATGAGCACAAGGTTATGGGGGATAGTGTTTTTTCCCATATTCTTTCTTATACTTCGGCTGCTTGTGATGCACGTATGGCAGGTGCAATGATCCCTGTAATGAGTAACTCAGGCAGTGGCAATCAGGGAATATCCGCCACACTTCCCGTTGTTGTCTTTGCCGAGGAGAATGGTAAGACAGAAGAAGAACTTATTCGTGCTTTAATGTTAAGTCACCTCACCGTAATTTATATCAAACAAAGTTTGGGACGTCTTTCTGCCCTGTGCGGTTGTGTGGTAGCTGCCACCGGCTCCAGTTGCGGGATTACGTGGCTGATGGGAGGAAACTACAACCAAGTAGCTTTCGCTGTCCAAAATATGATTGCCAATCTGACAGGAATGATTTGTGACGGGGCGAAGCCAAGCTGCGCTCTGAAAGTAACCACAGGAGTTTCAACAGCCGTATTATCAGCAATTATGGCAATGGAAGACCGTTGCGTGACTTCCGTTGAAGGAATTATCGACGAAGATGTAGATCAGAGTATCCGTAATCTAACAAGAATCGGTTCGCAAGCCATGAATGAGACGGATAAAATGGTGTTGGATATCATGACGCATAAGGGATGTTGAATGGAAAATTAGATCATTAGAAAAGAAAAATGGAGAATGAAACTGTATGAGTTCATTCTCCATTTCTTATTTATTTACCATTGGGTAATGGCGGTGAATTCTTACTTATGGCAGTGGCCGCCTTCGCAGCCACAGTCGTCGCCACATTCATTGTCACCACAGCCGCCACCGCAACTGTCGCATCCGCAACCGCAGCCTTCGCCACTCATCAATTTAATCAGTTCCTGAATTTCTTCGTTAGTAGCAGGACGGCTTTCGATGATTTCACCTTCAAAAATCAGGTCGGCACCGGCCAACGGGTGATTGAGGTCAACTACTACAACGTCCGGTTTGATTTCCACTACGCTGGCGTTCACACGCTGGCCATCGCCAGTCTGCAAAGGTACGATGTTACCTTCTTTGATGTGTTCGCTATCGAATTTACCGTCAATTTCGAAGATATGTTTCGGAAGGTCGATAACGTGTTGTTCGTCATATTGTCCGTATGCTTTATCTGCCGGAATGGTAAAATCGAATTTATCACCTTTGGCAAGAGAAGTTATCTGGTTTTCGAAGTCTTCGAGAGTTGTACCTAAGCCTGAAATGAATTGAAAAGGATGTTCAGCTTTTGCTTCTTCGAACAATTCTTTTTCTCCATCTTCCATTGTATATAGTTTGTATGCAACGGTAATGTACTTGTTTTCTGCTGTTTCCATTTGATATTTTTATTTCTAAATTAATAAATTCCTAAAAAGATAGGTGGGCAAAGATACGAATTATTTGCTTGCTCTCCGGTATGGGGAAGGTAAATTTCAGATTATTAAGTGCTTTTGTCAGAAAGACGGGAAGAAGTGTACGGTTGGATAATAGTTGCAAATTCAACTGTTAAGTGATAAAATAGAGAAATAATGCCGCTCTTATCTTACAATTTTTAGTTTTTGAGTGATTTTTTTCTTCAATTTGTTTGGAGATTATAAAAAAGCCCTTACCTTTGCAGCACGTTTGAAACAAAAAAGAAGAATTAAGTTATGAATTTATATACATCTATTAACCTGGCAGTCCTGCATATTATTCGCGTCGTGGTGGTGGCATCAAGAGCGTGAGAAAGGTTATGTATGTATTCGTACGTTAGAAGATAATTTATTAAGCCTTTCTCACTATAGTGGGAGAGGCTTTTTCATTAAAAGGAGATTTGAAAATGAAGCATCAGTTACGCAGCTCGTTCAGCACACAAGGTCGCCGCATGGCGGGAGCCCGTGCATTGTGGACGGCGAATGGTATGAAGAAGGAACAGATGGGTAAGCCCATTATCGCTATAGTCAATTCATTTACACAATTCGTCCCCGGACATGTACACCTGCACGAAATAGGCCAGTTTGTAAAGGAAGAGATTGAAAAGCTGGGGTGTTTTGCTGCGGAGTTCAATACGATTGCCATTGACGACGGTATCGCTATGGGACACGACGGTATGCTTTATTCCCTGCCTTCAAGAGATATCATTGCCGATAGTGTGGAGTATATGGTAAATGCCCATAAGGCGGATGCTATGGTTTGCATCAGTAACTGTGACAAGATTACTCCGGGGATGTTGATGGCGGCTATGAGGCTGAATATACCGACTGTGTTTGTTTCAGGCGGTCCGATGGAAGCCGGGGAATGGAACGGACAACATTTGGATTTGATTGATGCTATGATTAAATCTGCTGATGAAAGTGTGGGCGATAAAGAGGTGGCACAGATTGAGCAACATGCCTGCCCCACTTGCGGATGCTGCTCAGGCATGTTTACCGCTAATTCCATGAATTGCTTGAATGAAGCGATTGGATTGGCACTGCCCGGTAACGGCACGATTGTAGCCACTCACGAAAATCGCAAGAAACTATTTGAGGATGCAGCCAGGTTGATTGTAGAGAATGCCTTTAGATATTATGAAGAAGGGGATGAGAGTGTACTCCCGCGCAGTATTGCTACCCGCGAGGCATTTTTGAATGCCATGACGCTGGATATTGCGATGGGCGGTTCCACTAATACAGTACTTCATTTGTTGGCTGTGGCTCACGAAGCCGGAGCGGATTTTAAGATGGACGACATTGACATGCTCTCCCGCAAGACCCCCTGCTTATGCAAGGTGGCTCCCAATACCCAAAAGTATCATGTACAAGACGTTAACCGTGCCGGTGGCATCATTGCCATCATGGATGAGCTTGCCAAGGGCGGATTGGTCGATACGAATGTCCGCCGTGTGGATGGAATGACGTTGGCAGAGGCAATCGACCGGTATAGTATTACCAGCTCTAATGTATGTAAAGAGGCAATCAAGAAATACTCCAGTGCGGCAGCCGGAAAGTTCAATCTGGTACTCGGCTCACAAAATGCGTCTTATAAGGAACTCGATACGGACCGTGCGACCGGTTGTATCCGTGATTTGGAACATGCATACAGCAAGGATGGCGGTCTGGCGGTTTTGAAGGGAAATATAGCTCAGGACGGTTGCGTTGTCAAGACTGCCGGTGTAGACGAGAGTATCTGGAAATTTACGGGGCCAGCGAAAGTCTTCGACTCACAAGATGCGGCTTGTGACGGTATTCTGGGTGGAAAGGTGGTCAGTGGAGACGTCGTCGTCATCACTCACGAAGGGCCGAAAGGTGGACCGGGTATGCAAGAGATGCTTTATCCTACTTCTTATATCAAATCCCGCCATCTGGGTAAGGAGTGTGCATTGATTACCGACGGGCGTTTCAGTGGTGGTACTTCCGGACTAAGTATCGGACATGTTTCTCCCGAAGCGGCTGCCGGTGGTAATATCGGCAAGATTAAGGATGGGGACATTATCGAAATTGATATACCGAACCGTTCTATCAATGTGAAGTTGACGGATGAAGAGCTTGCAGCACGCCCTATGACTCCGGTAACCCGCAACCGTGAAGTCTCCAAAGCATTGAAAGCATATGCCAGTATGGTGAGTTCCGCTGACAAAGGGGCTGTGAGGCTGATTGATTAAAAGCCCCCCTTTCCGAAAGCGAGGGGAGGAGAGAATGAAACAAATTTTTCAAGCTACTATTGAGCTTTTAAATATAATGAATAGATAAAGTATGGCTGATAATAATAAAAAGAGTAACTTTTCCTCCCTCTCCCAAGGAGAGGGTCGGGGTGAGGCTCTAATAACAGGCGCAGAAGCATTGATGCGCTCTCTGGAGCATCAGGGAGTAAAGACTATTTTCGGTTATCCGGGAGGGAGCATCATGCCGGTATTCGATGCCTTATACGACCATCGGAAGGAATTGAACCACATCTTGGTTCGTCATGAACAAGGAGCAACCCATGCGGCACAAGGCTTTGCACGTGTATCAGGCGAGGTTGGCGTTTGTCTGGTTACCAGTGGACCGGGTGCTACCAATACTATCACGGGCATTGCAGATGCCATGATTGACAGTACGCCTATCGTTGTCATTGCCGGCCAGGTAGGGACGAACTTCTTGGGTACGGATGCATTTCAGGAAGTGGACTTGGTAGGCATTACTCAGCCTATCACGAAATGGAGTTACCAGATTCGTCGTGCAGAAGATGTGGCCTGGGCAGTGGCACGTGCTTTCTATGTGGCAAAGAGCGGACGTCCGGGACCGGTCGTGCTGGATTTTGCTAAAAACGCCCAAGTGGAGAAAACAGAATATGCGCCTACTAAGGTGGACTATGTCCGTAGCTATCTTCCCGTTCCCGAAATGGAGCCGGAGGCCATACGGCAGGCTGCTGAATTAATAAATGGTGCGGAACGGCCTTTGGTGCTGGTAGGACAAGGCGTGGAGCTGGGAGAAGCCCAGCAAGAGCTTCGTGCTTTCATTGAGAAAGCCGGAATGCCTGCCGGATGCACTTTATTGGGACTTTCCGCATTACCTACGAACCATCCGTTGAACAAAGGAATGCTTGGTATGCACGGTAACCTGGGGCCCAATATCAATACCAATAAATGTGATGTCCTTATCGCCGTAGGCATGCGCTTTGATGACCGTGTGACGGGTAAATTGGAAACATATGCCAAGCAGGCGAAGATTATCCACTTTGATATTGACCCTGCCGAAATAGATAAGAATGTAAAGACTGATGTTGCTGTCCTGGGAGATTGCAAAGAGACACTGGCTGCCGTTACCCAATTGCTGGAACCCGCCAACCATCAGGAATGGATTGACAGTTTCCGGCAATACGAGGAAGTGGAAGAGGAAAAGGTAATCCGTCCGGAATTACATCCGGCAGGAAAAGCGCTAAGCATGGGTGAGGTGGTGCGTGCTGTGAGTGAGGCTACCCATAACGAGGCGATATTGGTGACTGATGTCGGCCAGAATCAGATGATGTCCGCCCGTTATTTCAAATACAGCAAGGAACGTAGCATTGTTACTTCCGGTGGCCTGGGTACTATGGGCTTCGGCCTTCCGGCAGCTATCGGTGCCACTTTTGGACGTCCGGACCGCACGGTATGCGTATTCATGGGAGACGGCGGCTTGCAGATGAACCTGCAGGAACTGGGTACCATCATGGAACAAAAGGCTCCGGTGAAGATGATTCTGTTGAACAATAACTTCCTGGGCAATGTTCGTCAATGGCAGGCGATGTTCTTCAATCGTCGTTATTCGTTTACTCCGATGATGAATCCGGATTATATGAAGATTGCTTCGGCATATGATATTCCTGCACGCAGGGTAATGACCCGCGAGGAGCTGGCAAAAGCGATTGACGAGATGATAGCGACTGACGGACCGTTCCTGCTCGAAGCTTGTGTGGAGGAAGAAGGAAATGTAATGCCGATGACACCTCCGGGCGGTTCGGTCAATCAGATGTTGTTGGAATGCTGAAGTCATGCGAAATTAAAGAATTTACTCTATCTATGGATAAAAAACTATATACAATCATTGTTCATTCGGAAAACTTTGCCGGTTTGCTGAATCAGGTGACGGCTGTGTTTACCCGCCGGCAGATAAACATCGAGAGTTTGAATGTATCGGCCTCCTCCATCAAGGGGGTACATAAATATACCATTACCGCTTGGACGGATAAGGATACCATTGAAAAGGTGACCAAGCAGATTACCAAGAAAATAGATGTGCTGCAAGCCCATTATTTCACGGATGATGAAATCTATCAGCACGAGATTGCCCTTTATAAAATAACGACCCCTACGCTGGAAGAAAAACCGGAGGTGTCCAAAGTAATCCGTAAGTACAATGCCCGTATTGTGGAGGTGAATGCTGTATTTGCCATTGTTGAGAAGAATGGCATGAGTGAGGAAATAACCAATCTTTATGAGGAGTTGCGCCAGTTGGATTGCGTACTTCAGTTCGTCCGTTCGGGTCGCGTAGCCATTACGACCAGCTGCTTTGAGCGTGTCAATGAATATCTGGCGGACCGTGAAGCAAAATATCGTCAAAGTAAACACCAGGAATTATGATGAGCGAAAACAATAAGATAGGTACCTACAAGTTTGTTGCCGAACCGTTTCATGTCGACTTTACCGGACGGCTGACAATGGGAGTATTGGGCAACCATTTGTTGAATTGTGCGGGTTTCCATGCCAGCGACCGCGGTTTTGGCATCGCGACTCTAAACGAGGACAATTATACTTGGGTATTGTCCCGTCTGGCTGTCGAACTGGATGAAATGCCTTATCAGTACGAAGATTTCTCCATTCAGACTTGGGTGGAGAATGTCTATCGCCTTTTTACAGACCGTAATTTCGCTATCATCGATAAGGAGGGTAAGAAGATTGGGTATGCACGTTCCGTTTGGGCGATGATTAGCATGAATACCCGTAAGCCGGCAGATTTGCTGGCTCTTCATAGTGGCAGCATTGTAGATTATGTTTGCGATGAACCTTGCCCGATAGAAAAACCTTCGCGGATAAAGGTGGCCTCAAAGGAACCGGTTGCTACTTTGGTAGCCAAATACAGTGATATTGACATTAACGGGCATGTGAACAGCATCCGTTACATCGAGCATATCCTTGATTTGTTCCCGATAGAGATGTATAAGGAGAAGCGCATCCGTCGTTTTGAGATGGCATATGTAGCCGAAAGCTATTATGGGGATGAGTTGACTTTGTTCATGGATGATGCCGGTGAGGGCGTTTACGATGTGGAGGTGAAAAAGAATGGCAGCGAAGTCGTTTGTCGTTCGAAAGTGATATTTGAATAAATGTGAGAATACAAAATTAATTAATAACGGATGACGTAAGTCATCAAAAACTAAAAACAAAAAGAATAAATACTTTGGTCCTTATCCCGATGCCACTGCTGCTAGAAATACTTTTAAATTATTAAATAAGCTTTACCCACTAAGAAAGTGTAATCATGTACCAGATAAACCATGCTTATATTATTCTTTACATCAATGTCTAGGTCCATGTATTAATGAAGTTGACAAGAGCCAATATGATGAAATTAGAAAAGAACTAATTTCTTTTATACATGGTAATACCAAATCCAAAATAGATGAACTCACTGAAAAGATGATGACAGCTAGTGAAAATCTTCAATTTGAACTTGCGAAAGAATATCGTGATCTCATTCGTTCTATAGAATATGTCACAGCTAAACAGAATGTCCAATTTGGAGACTATAAAGATAGAGATATCTTAGGCTATTTTATTGATAAAGGCTACATTAGTATACAGCTCTTCTTTATGCGTGAAGGTAAACTTCTCTATCATGATTTTAATTTAGAACCAGTAGGAGAAGATTTTGAAGAAGATCTCATTCGTTTCTTAGTTACTTATTATCAAACTCATCCAGAACCTTACGAACTGCTTATTCCTCAGGATGTTGATTTAGAACTATTAACTGAAATATTATCCTGTCATGTTCTTCAGCCACAAAGAGGAGATAAGAAATCTTTAGTAGAAATGGCTAATAAGAATGCGAAAGAAGCATTAGAAAAGAAATTCTTATTAAAAGAGAAAACAGATGAAAAAACAATTCTTCCTATTATTGAATTAGGTCAAAAACTAGGTATTGATACACCACACACGATTGAATTATACGATAACTCTAATATCCAGGGTGCTTATGCAGTCGCTGGTATGGTTGTATATAAAGATGGTGTGCCATCTAAAAAAGATTATCGTAAATATAAGATCAAGACAGTAGAAGGTCCTGATGATTATGCAAGTATGAAGGAAGTTCTTACAAGAAGATTTAGCAGAGCCATTGTGGAACAGAGCGAAGGCGACAGCAAAACTAGCTTTTCCAAGCTGCCGGATATTATTTTAATGGACGGTGGAAGGGGACAGGTCAATATCTGTCTTAAGGTGCTTAAGGAATTAAATCTTCACATTCCTGTTGCCGGTATGGTAAAGGACGACACCCACAGTACAAGAGGCTTATATTATAACAATGTGGAAATGCCAATAAGCACAAGATCTGAAGGATTTAAGCTTATTACAAGAATACAGGATGAAGCCCACAGATTTGCAATAGAATATCATAAGAAGCTCCGTTCCAAGGTTCAGGTTAATTCCGTTTTAGACGATATAAAAGGAGTGGGACCTGCCAGACGAAAGGCTCTTATGAAATATTTTATGGATATCGACAAGATAAGAAATGCAGATGTGGATGAACTTTTAAAGGTTGACGGAATGACCGCCACAGTGGCACAGGCAGTATATAATTATTTTCACTAACATAACAGTTACATGACATATCTTTTATGTTATATGAGAAAGGGGAGAATATGAGCGACATTAATAAAGATCAAATAACTCTCAATAAGAACAAAAGATGGTGGAGTAAGTTCGGTAAATGGATAATCACTGCAATATGCGTTGCCGGTGGTATAGTTGCCATTGTTCTCGCTGTTGTATTTGGCGGTGGGGGTTCAGGTGCTCCTGCTAAAACTGATAAAGAGGAGACAACAGAAACTGCAGAAACTACAACAGCTGCACCTTCAAAGCTTGAAGGACAGATTTTTAAGCTTTCAGGTACAGTTGCAGCTGAAGACTTTGTAAATCAAGGAGTTTTCCAGGATTCTGCATTTATCGGTGATGACTTATTCGACTACTTAGCAGGATATAGCTTAATTGATCAGTCAAGAGTATTTGCCAAGGAAGGCGCAAAGACTGAAGATGGACTTGCAAGTGTAGATAAAGTTAAGGCTTTAAATCCTAAAAAGGTATTTATCAACTACGGAAGAAATGATCTTAACTTTGGAAATGGCAGAAATGCTGAAACTACATCGGATGCGGTAACTGAACTTGTTACAAAGTTAAAGGAAGCATTACCGGATGCTACTATTTATGTTGTTTCAATGATGCCAATTACACAGGATCTTGAAATCTCAAATGGTACATACCATACAGAGAAGGATGTTGATGCTCTTAATATAGCACTTTCAACAAAGACAACTGCAGCAGGTGCCAACTACATTGACATTACAGCACCATTTAAAAAGAACAATGGTTATTTAAATGATGACTACACAGCTGACGGTTATACAATAAGAAAAGCTTACTTCCCATTCTTATTAAATGGAATTGCCAAGACAATAAATAATGGACAGTAATTGATTGTTAAAAATGTGATAGCAGAAGTGAAAGCGTAAAAAGCTCAGTGGCAGATGTTAAAGCATAAAAAAAGCTTAGGCTGAAAGGCCTAAGCTTTTTTTATTTATATCGAAGTTTATTGTAAGTAAGATACAATCTCAGGATATTATCTCAAATGGATAACATCTGATATATCGAACCTAATTACACTAACTCAGCGATTGTGTAGATAAGGTTCTTTGTATCCTGCCATCCGAGACATGGATCTGTAATAGACTGTCCGTAAACACCGTTTCCGATCTTCTGGCATCCGCCAACGATGTAACTTTCAATCATTAAGCCCTTAACGATAGACTTGATATCATTAGAAATCTGTCTGTTGTGCATGATTTCCTTAGCGATTCTAACCTGCTCCATGTACTGCTTGTTTGAGTTGCTGTGGTTTGTATCAATGATAACAGCGTGGTTAGCAAGGTTACGCTCATTGTACATGTTGAAAAGATTCATAATATCTTCATAGTGATAGTTAGGAATATTTCTGCCATGCTTGTTAGTAGCACCTCTTAAAATAGTATGAGTAAGAGGGTTACCTGATGTCTTAATTTCGCTGTTTCTGTAAATGAATTCCTGCTCTGACTGAGCTGCAGTTACAGAGTTAAGCATAACGCTTAAGTCACCACTTGTAGGGTTTTTCATACCTACAGGAATGTCAAATGCACTTGCAACAAGTCTGTGCTGCTGATTTTCTACAGATCTTGCACCTACAGCTACATATGAAACGATATCGTCGAGGTATGCAGCATTTTCAGGGTAGAGCATTTCGTCAGCTGTCATAAAGCCTGTCTGTGTTGCAACATGAAGATGAAGATTTCTGATTGCAATAAGACCTGATAAAAGATCAGATGTCTTTTCAGGATCTGGCTGATGGAGCATTCCCTTGTAACCGACACCTGTTGTACGAGGCTTATTTGTGTAGATTCTTGGAATGATGATGATCTTGTCAGCTACTTTTTCCTGAACCTTTCTTAATCTCTCAACATAATCAAGAACAGCTTCTCCATTATCTGCAGAACAAGGACCAACAACTAATAAGAACTTATCAGAATCACCTGTGAAAATCTTAGCTACCTCCTTATCAAATGCAGCCTTCTGCTCAGCGAAGCCTTCAGGAACAGGGTACATTGTTTTGATCTCTGTTGGATCAGGGATTTTTTTAACTAAGTTGAAACTCATATTATGTCCTCCTATTAATAATCTACATATAAAACTTTAAAAATAGAACGCTTTATAAGCGATTGAATTTTAAACAAAAACAATTTATATATGATTAAATTATTAAAAACACAATTGAAATCATGCATTTAAAAGTGAATCATATTTCAAATATTTATCAAATATATTGTTTATCTTTATAAATAAGTGATGGTTCATATATTAGCACAACGACAGTATAAAATAAACAAAAATTAATGTATAAAACTTGTAAAACAAGGTATTTACAGGGCATTGATTACATATTGGGAAATCAGCATGGAAATGAGCTTCATCCTTTCGAAATCGTAAGGTAAAAGTGTCTTGTTATATAGCGTTCCATAATGTTATAACAATATTCAAATTTATATATGTAATGAATTTAAAACTTGATCAGGTTTAACTAAAAAGTATAACTGAAAAGGGAATAATAAATGAGAGAATTTAAGAGAAAAATGATGGCACTTGCCGCTGCATCTGCTGTGAGTGTACTCGCTGTAAGCAGCACAGTGGTATATATGCAGATAATGTAAATTCAAATCAGGACAATGCACCTGCCATAGGTGCTCCTGCAAATGATGATAACACATTGGAAGTATATGCTGATCCTGCTGATGAAGCCTGAGTTGTATTTAATGGAACAAATTTCCCGGATGCAACTTTCCGTGCATATTTGTCAACTACTTTTGGTTTTACAGAGGGAATGACTCTGACAAGTGTGCAGTTAAACAGAGTTTCAGCTGTTGATGTTCGTAGTAAAAACATCACCTCTTTAAAAGAAATTGAGTATTTTAAAAATCTTCAAATGTATATCATGGCAGTCATTTATATTATTAAATTTTAAATCTTTGTGTTATACTCTTTAAGTTATAGTCATAAATACATAATATTTAATGTACTACTATATGAAATAAGTTCATTTAACAGAATGTATTGCAATTG
>OLQA01003371.1_pt1 | contig 11428 bp, 6 predicted proteins | sample 1673151 | NCBI WGS metagenome assembly OLQA01 (sample SAMEA3136760, study PRJEB25190) | human gut metagenome | biome: human gut; feature: human-associated habitat; material: faeces | place: Austria | collected 2013 | reverse complement strand
GACTGAGCGCTGTGGCCAGCGCCGCGCCCGCGACGCCCATGCGAAAGGTGTAAATGAACAGCGGGTCGAGGATCGTATTGATGACCACGGTGTTGATCGTGGCGTACATCGACTTGCGGGGATGCCCCGAGGCGCGCAGCACGGAGTTCAGACCCAGATACATGTGCGTGACCACGTTGCCCAGCAGAATGACGGTCATGTATTCGCGGGCATAGCCGATCGTGGCCTCGCTGGCCCCGAAGAAATAGAGGATCGGATCGAGGAACAGAAGCGCCACGAGGCCGAACGCTATGCCGATGATCAGATTGAGCACCAGCACATTGCCCAGCACCCGCTGGGCCGTTTCGTAGTCGCGCTGGCCCAGGCGCATCGAAATCAGCGTCGCGGCGCCCACGCCCACCAGCGAACCGAACGCCGCGGCGAGGTTCATCAGCGGGAAGGTCAGCGCAAGGCCCGAGATGGCCAGCGGCCCGACCCCGTGGCCGATGAAGATGCTGTCGACCATGTTGTAGAGCGACGAGGCCGTCATGGCGATGATCGCCGGCACGGCATATTGCACGAGCAGCTTCCGGATTCGCTCGGTTCCAAGCTCCAAAGCCGCCGATTTTATCTCCGTCATAAGTTATATTCCCTTAAAAATTCCATTACCGGCCCGCACGTACGACGCGCACGCCCGGGGCTGCCTCACAGCACGCTATGCGCCAGCAGTTCGCGGCTGAATCGCGCGGGGTAATAAATATCGCAAATGTAATGCTTGGGGCAAGTGAAGCTCCACCCTTCGGCGCTCCGGTATTCGTAGTCATTCCCCCGGCTGATCCGCTCGGCCGGGTAGCAGCGGCGCTCGATGAGCGGAATGTCGACCTGCGAGAAGAACCGCCGCATCGCCACGTCGATGTACAGCCCCGTTCCTTTCAGCGCGACGCCGAGCCGCAATTCGCTGCCCGCACGCGAGGTCTCCCGTACGACGCACCACTCCAAAGGCATCCGGGCGGGCAGGCCGAACTGCACCCTGAAAAACCGCAAGGTATTGTACCGGTATGTCTCCATGTCTCTGTCCTTATCAGATAAAACGTTACAAATTCCCTGAAAATTCCGTTTTCGCCGCGGCCGGGTACTCCGGCGTGGCGCCCGCGCACGAACAGACGAAAGCCGCGACCTTCGACGCGAACGCCTGGGCCGGCCAGATGTCGTACCCGGCGGCCAGCATCGCGCAAAACGCTGCCGTGAACGAATCGCCCGCACCTACCGTATCGGCCACCTCCACCTTCGGAGTCTCTACAAATGAAATCTCACCCGGAGTAAAGACATAACTGCCATTGACACCACACGTTAAAATCAACATCTTCAGATTATATTTCGCCAACAGAATCCAGCATTTATCCTGCAAGTCTATGCCGGGATAACCGAACATACGGCTCACTGTGACCAACTCCTCGTCATTAATCTTTAAAATATTACATTTTTTCATCGAGTTGCAAAGAATCTCCTTCGTATAGAAACCTTGGCGCAAATTCACATCGAAAATTTTACATTGTCCTTCTCCTTCGGGCATCACATCCAGAAAACGGTTGATTGTTTCCCTTGAAACCACACTACGCTGTGCCAACGAGCCGAAGCATACGGAACGGGTATTCTTTGCCAACTCTTCCAAAGCAGGTGTAAAAGGTATATTATCCCAAGCCACCCCTTCTTTTATATCATACATAGGTACCCCATTAGGGTCCAGTTCCACCTGTACGGTTCCTGTGGGATAAGGCACTTTCTCTATCTGATACTTCAAGTTCTTGCCATCAAAATTCTCAAGTATCTCATTACCCAGCTTGTCATCGCCAATCGCACTGACCACCCGGCTGTCAAAACCGAATTGTGACACATGATAAGCGAAGTTTGCCGGAGCACCACCAATTTTCTTTCCTTCGGGCAGCACATCCCATAGTGCCTCACCCATTCCTACGATGATTTGATTCATGATATTATTTACTGTTTACAATTAAAATCATTTCTTTATTTTCAAGGTATACATCAACAAATAGATAACTCCGACAGTCATCACCGCCACAGCGCCACTCTGCCCCATGGCATCACTGGCAACTCCCATGGCCAACGGAAATACCGTACCGCCGAACAGCCCCATAATCATCAATCCGGAAACTTCATTTTTCTTTTCGGGCATGGCAAACAATGCCTGCGAGAATATAATAGAGAACACATTGGAGTTACCGAAACCAATCATGGCAATGCAAATATAAATAATTGTTTCCGAATGGAATATAAATAATCCCACCATTGCCAGCAACATGAACACGACACTGAGAGCAAAGAAAGACTTTGCAGAAGCCTTTTGCAAGATAAAGGCTCCGAGGAAGCACCCCACCGTACGGAAAATAAAATAAAGACTTGTTGCAAAACCGGCCTCAGCCAATGTCATATCCAAACGCTCCATCAAGATTTTAGGAGCCGTTGTATTCGTACCGACATCAATACCGACATGGCACATGATCCCAATGAAAGACAAGAGAATAAACGGTTTTCCCAACAAGGAAAAGCACGCTTTGAAGCCGGACGCTTTATCGGGTTTCTCTTCCTCAATAGGGGTCAGCCCCAACAACACGATGGCAAAAACGGCTATCACCATATAAACAGGAAATAATACCCGCCAGCCAAGCCCGAAAGTAGGAATAGCCTGCATCGCTCCCCACATGGCAATGTAAGGGGCAAGAAAGGAAGCAATAGCTTTTACAAACTGACCGAAAGTCAATGTACTTGCCAACTTTTCCCCCGCAATAATATTACTCAGCAACGGATTCAAAGAGGTTTGCATCAACGCATTACCGATACCCAGTAAAGAGAAAGAAATCAACATAAGCGTATAGCCGTCGCCGAATATAGGGAGCAGCAAAGAGGCAAAAGTGACAATCAGACTCAGAAGAACTGTCTTCTTACGCCCTATCTTATTCATCAGAATACCTGTAGGTACGGAGAAAATCAGGAACCAGAAGAAGACCAAGGAAGGAAATATATTGGCTTGAGAGTCTGTCAGATCCAGATCCGCTTTTACATAATTCGATGCAATCCCCACCAGGTCTACAAATCCCATGGCGAAGAAACACAGCATCACCGGAATTAATTTGGCATACAGATTTTTATTGCTATTCATGGCTTTATACTTAGTTTACAAACCTAACTTATATATTGTGAAATTTGAAATCTTCATCTCTCCTCCTTTACTATAAAAACGCAAAGAGTTATAAGGTTCATTCGGGAATACCAGATTAGTCATGGCAACGCGGCCACCGTCAACAAACAACTCCACACTTCCATTATCCACAAAAACTTGAATTTTATGTGCCTTCGCGGTGTTTATCGGAGCCCAAGTCCCCAAAGCAAAATCATTTCTATAATTCACCGTAACCTCTTTATAACGAGCATAACTTTCTTCGGTATCCAAATCATGCGGTTTTACCTTCTTGCCAAAATCTACAATACCACTTTCCGCACGGTCCATTACCACACGTCCCTCCGAAGCGTCCAAATAAATCTTCACCTTCTCACCCAAACTGTTCAGCAATTCAAAACCAGCCTCTTTACCAGCCGACACCAGTTGCAATTCCAGTTCAAAAGCGCCGTCGTTATTTTCAAAAAGTGTTTCTAAACGCTTCTCGCCATTTACTGTAAAATCATCCAGCTTTTTAGAATCTTTCCGCAAGTGCTCCGTTTCCTTTACCGGTGCGGCACTCAGATAAAGCTGTTTGTCTTCTCCCGTATACAGACTCAGCTCACGCGGCAAAGCATTGGCACTGCGGAACTGTTGTATAGGAGTATAGTTAGCATACTGCCAGTTGCTCATCCAAGGTACGGCAATGACACGGTCGCCGGTATTCGAGAAACAAACAGTGGCATAATGGTCTTTTCCCCAGTCGAGCCATTTCACCACCTCGGGTTTCGTATCACATACAAACTGATGCCCGTCAAAGTCGCCTGTAAAATACATCGTACCGCTGCCTCCATAGACAAATCCCGGATTGATATTGACAATCATCACCCATTTCATCCTGGTCCGGTCACCATCTACAGGCAGTTGGATGAAATCCGGACATTCGAACTGATTGGGCTGAGGACCAAATCCTTCTCCAAACTCACTCATGTATTCCCATTGCTTCAAGTTGGCAGATGAATAAAAACGCATATTCTTATCCGCACTGACAATCATAATCCATTTCTGTTCGGGTTCATACCAAAAGACCTTCGGGTCACGGAAATTCTGTAGTCCGTCAAACGGAGTAAGAACCGGATTCTGTTCATACTTCGTATAAGTACGCCCGTTGTCCGTACTGTATGCCATACTTTGCACCTGGCTCTGCCCACCGGGTATATTACGGTGCGAAGTATAAAAAGCGACAATTGTATTTTCACCGTAGCCTGCGCTGTTATGTTTATCCACAATGGCACTTCCCGAAAAGATATGCCCCAATGTATCACGGGCAATCGCCGGGTCAAGATGCTCCCAATGAACCAAATCCTTGCTCACGGAATGTCCCCAGTGCATATTTCCCCATACGGAGCCGTATGGATTATATTGAAAATAAAGGTGATATTCACCGTCTTTATAAACCAGTCCGTTGGCATCATTCATCCAGCCATAAAGCGGAGTGTGATGATAAACCGGACGGAACTTATCCCTGTTTGCCGTATCAAATGTATCCGAAACCCGGATGCTGTCCCAACACAGCGCATCTGCCGCCACCTTCTTTATAATGACAGTAGCTTCCTCACTTCCCTGAGGCAAGGCAAACGGAACATAATATTCAACGCTGTCTGTAGCCAGACGCACATCCATATCGGTATCTGCGGGGCTCCCAGTATCCAGCCTTACCAGTCCTTCCTTGCTGCTCTCCTGAATCGGAAGCAACAAATATTTAGCGGGACGGGCAATATGTACGATTGTCACCGTATCTCCCTGATGTTCGAAAACCAGGTCATTTTTTTGTGACTGACAAGAAACAGCGCCTCCTGTAAAGGCTAAACCTAATGCAAGGTTAACAAGATTTGTTTTCATGAAGTATAGGATATTAAAAGTTTTGTTTGATTGTTTTTCGTTATCGGCAAAGTTAACGGAAACCTGCCTTACCGGCTGAAACATTTGTTTCATTCTTATGTATAAATGTTACTTTTCCACCATAAAGAAGAATTAAATCCCTCTTGAATCAGAATGTTATTTTCGCCGCAAATTCTACGGTGAACGGACGGATATAGCTGCCTGCCATCCATGCGCCGTTATATGCCGCCGCATTCTCCTTATCTACCAGCTCGGCTCCCGAAATACTTCCTTTCGCCCCGGTCTGGTTCAAGAAGTTTATCACAGTTCCGCTTAAGGACAAATGTTTGTTCACATTCCAGTTTATTCCACCGAATGTTTCCCAACGGCCGTTGAAATAATAGGCATTTTTAATATTTGCATACGTCTTGCTGAAGTAACGGAAACTGGCCCATACCTTCAAGTCTTTGGTAATGTTGTAACTAGGGTCCAGTTCAATCAGCACCTTCGGAATTTCGGTAACGATATTGCCGGTGGCATTGATACCCGATGTTGTCCCGTCACTAAAGGTCACTCCCGTTTCATACTTCTTATACTTCGGGCTTTGGTAAGTGAACAGGAAGTGGAAATCAAATCCTTTGAAAGGTTTCACCACCGCATCCGTCGTCCACCCTATTGTTTCAATATCATAACTCAATGCGGCCGCCTTAATATCCTTATCATTATTCGGATTAATCAGATTCAAGGTAGAGTTGTTGTTAGTCTTGGCAATGTAACTGAACAGTGAGGTCAGACTAATCCAGTCATTATTGAAATAAATACCCGCACGCCCCAACGGAATTGTAATCTTATCTACATTCGGCATCTCGGCAGGAGCAAAGTTCGACATATTCGGCCGCTGGGTATTGTAGGTGAAATCGGCGGTAAAGCCAAACTGCTTTGTCATTTTATAAGTGGCGGCAGCCGTGAAAGCCATGTTCAGCCAATTGTAACTGAAATAACGGGGAGCTATCTTCGTACCATCGGCTGCAACTGCCCCGATATGATAACCGGCAAAGCGGCCTACCGGATTGCCTTCGGCATTATATACCGCCAGGTTCTTTCCTGCCAGACGCTGGTACTCGAAGCGTGCGCCATAATACACATTCCATTTATCGGTGATGTCCCAGTCGTGAGTAGCATAAAGAGCCAGTTTGTTTTCATGTCCTTTGTAATATTCGGAAGCATTCTGGTTCAGATTATAATAAGGAGTGTTTCCGTAATGATGAATATCCTTCGTATCAGCGCTGTACAACATTTGGGGATATTCTTCCACCGTATGGTCATACATGGTAGTGTTCGAAGCATAGTCCACATCATAATACCATTCGTTCACCCCCACACGCCAAGTCATATCATCATACTTCCGCGACAACTCGGTGGTAAAGAAGAACTCATCTATATTCCCCCGGTTGAAACAGGACATGCGGCTCTGTACATATCCCTCATAAGGATTCAATGTTCCATCCAGTCCTTTGGTGCTATAGCCGTCGGCTCCTACTTTCTGCTCCATAGACATCGGAGTCTGGTACAGATAGGAACCCAAAGCATGGTCATACTTCATATTGATTTTCCACTCCAACCCGTTATCCCACCGGTAACGGTTCAGAACCGTCAACTGATTTCCTTTACTGGCCGTAGCATCATACAGACTGATCTTTTTCATCTCGCCGGTACGCATGTCCATATAAACCATATCCGATACATTGGGCAGATAAGAAGAAGTCCCCAGTCCGAAACCGGGAATTTCCTTCACACTCCCATCGCCTACATAAATAAATGGTGCACCGGTGGTAGCATTGGACAACCAATGGCTGTTGCTGTAATGGTAGATGGCAGAGAGCTGTCCACGTCCTTCATTGTAGAACTTGGTCAAGGCAAACTTATAGATCTGAGTCCGGTCCTGATATTGCGCAAAACGCAGTTTGAACGAACCCGGATCAAAATTCTGATAGATGCTGCCGCTGTAAAACCAATCTTTTCCGATGCTTCCATTCAGATTGAAGTCAAATTGCTGTTTACCGAAATGATTGGTGCCGTAGTTCAGCACACCATTCATTTTCTTCTCTTTATCCAAGCCGAGTTCCGTAAACGAATTGACAGCATAACCTATATTACCGGTAGTAATCGCTGTTTCGGAAATCTTCAGCAATCCGGTATGTCCCAAGCTGCTGTCTCCGCGCCAATGCGTGTTTACATTATGAGGATTCGAATTATATACCACAGGCAGACCATTTTCGAGTACATTCACATCACCACCGGGCAGACCGATAGAGATTTCACGAGGACCATTGGCACTAGCCGCATTCAACATGACATTGCGATTGCCTTCCTCTTTCGAATCAGAGGACACTTTGGTAGAATCTTGTTGTGCATAACCATTCAAGCAAGCGGCGGCAAGTAAAATAATGACCGCGCCCATCCGGTTCTTTTGCTGATTTTTGTTCATAGCATTAAATGTTTTTAGAAGTTTTTCTGAGGCAAAGGTAGGGGACAGCCGGCAACCTCTATAAAACATTTGTTACAGCTGCCGGCATTTTTGTTTCATTGCAACAAAAGTGACGGATTATGTAACATTTCTCGTGAACCATACGCCTTTTCACCTCTAAAAACAAATTCATGCCAATTTTCCTTCAGCCTTCAGTTTGGGCTGTTTTTCCCCATTCCATCGAAGAAAACACCTGAAGGATAATCCTTCAGCCTACTGTCAGCCCGCCTCCTCTTTTTCTATCCGAAGTATGCCGGTAATCAGCATAAAACACTTACCTTTACAGCACACCAACTGAAAAGAAAGACACCACAATGAAAGGAAAACCCCTCAAACCTTCAAGGGAAACATCTAATTTGCCCGTACAAGCTCTTTTCTCCTATGAATTAATAGGTTTTTCCAGTATGATTAAGTACTTTTGTCCTGAATACTAAGACAGACTCCGATGGCAGACTGTACAATCCACTATAGCAGACCGTACAGTCCACTACAGTAAACCGTACGGTCCATTGCCTGCGTCTATAGAAGTTAATAGAAAGAATCCCCTTAGCGTTCAGCAAGAAACGACTTAATCTCCCTATTAAAAAGCATTAAACATGGCAGCAAAGTATGATTTCAAAACCTCCCCCGACATACAGGGAGAGAAGGAACAGCCCACCCTGTATCCGCAAATTGTAGTATCGGGCACAAAAAACCTGAAAGACCTGGCTAAAGACATCGCCCGGCGTTCTACCGTCCACGAAGGGACCGTCGTCGGTCTGTTATGTGACCTGGAAAGCATTATCGCCAATTACCTGGCAGACGGTTATAACGTAAAACTGGGAGAACTGGGCACATTCTCGGCCACACTGACTTGCCGCAAGGTAACGGACAAAAGCGAGATACGCGCCGCATCGGTACATTTTGACAACATAAAGTTCAAACCCACCCGGAAATTCCGTAAGGAGGTACGAAGCAAAGGAAAGCTGGAACGGGCGGAATATGGTTTCCGGACCTCCTCCACCCGATATTCAGCAGAAGAACGCTTTGTACGGCTGACAAATTATCTGAAAGAGCACTCCATTATCACTTGCAAGGAATATTGTGCCTTGACAGGGTTGCTGAAAACAAAAGCCGGCAGCGAACTACGCCAATGGAGCAGCGAAAAGAAAATAGAAAGAAACGGACGCGCCCCGCACGTGATATACAGGGCGATGCCGGAAGGCTGAAAAGGTATCCTTTCACCTGCTTCCCCCCTCTCCCGGAACCTTTATTCTTTCCGGGTGCGGCTGGTGGCTATGAGATACGCCCCCAGCAGAATCAGCGGCACACTGAGCCACTGCCCTATGTTAAAAGTCATATCCGCCTCTTCGGCAACCTGCGGATTCTTCATAAACTCCAGAGCAAAGCGAGTGCCAAAGAATATAAGCAAGCTTACTCCGGTTATTAATCCCACCCTCTTTTGTAAATGGTATGTATGGTACATCACCCAGGCAGTTACACCGGCAACCAGGCAATACAGCATTTCATAAATCTGAGTAGGATGGCAAGGCAAACCTTCATACAGCTGATGCCACTCCCGGGAACGGACAAATTCAAATCCCCAAGGCAACGTGGTGGGATATCCGAATATCTCGGAATTCATTAAATTACCAAAACGGATACAGAAGCAGACAATCGCCACAGCAGGTATCATGCGGTCAAACAACCACCACACACTTTTCCGGGTTACTTTTTTCGAGTACCACATCAGAGCCAGAATGATGGCGAACAGCTGGGCAGGTACTACGCCCTGGTTACGCACTACATTCCAGAAGCGGCTCTTGGTCGCCTTGCGGGCAAAGGTGGGGTTAAACAGGAAGAAGTAGGACATCAGGACAGCGATGGCAACGGTCCAGGGGGCCTTGGGCATACGGGCGGAGAATACATTTACCGCGGCCGTTACGCCGGCGCCCAATACAATACCGGCCTTGATGCCCATGGGTACGGCATCTACCAGCTTACGGCCGATACCCGTAGCACCCATGATGAGGAAGCTGAGAGCAACCAGCATCTGCAGGGCTATCATCGCGTAAATACGGTCTACTTGTCCGGTGGCGTAGTTGGGCAGGTCCCACTGCTGCAGGAACTTCAGGGTCAGGGGCAGCGCGGGGGTGATCCAGCCGGGAACTACGGGGTCGCCCAGCAGAGAGGGCAGGTAGTAGCAGATCGCGTTCAGAACACCGAAGGTCAGGGCCATCAGGAATACGCCGTTCTCATCAAAGCCAAGGGCAGCGATATTCGCGGGGTCATCCAGACCAAAGGTGGTCATGGTGGTGGTAACACCAGCGCCCAGACAGGCAACGCCCAGGAACATGGCGGCGGCCATCTCGGTCCAGGACCACTCGTGGTGGATCAGGGGGAGACGGATCTTGAAGGGGCCTACTTTGATACCGGGCTGCTCTTCACCGTAAGCGCGCTTTTTCAGCGGGAACTTACCGGTCATAAAGCCTTCCGGTACCTCCACTTTTTTGGTTTCGGTCATTTCGGTCATGTGAAGTTTCCTCCTCGTCACAGTTTTTTGTGGTAACTCCTCTGCCGGCGGGCTGCTCCCCTGTCCCAATCAGGCGGCTGCCATCCGGCTGTTTCACAGTAAAGCGGGCCTTTCTCCAGGGGCGCGGCACAGCGGCCACCCGCTTTCATTTTCGATTATATCCGGCCAATTTCGGCTTGTAAACCGCCCCGGAGCAAGTTTGGCAGGGGTGTATTTTTGAGGAGAATTCCTTTGTTCACTTTTATTTTTGGCATATTTGCGGTTTTGGGTGTTTTTGCTACATTTTTTGCATTTTTTGCGGAAAAATCGGGAGTTCGTGTTGTGCATCTGCAACAGTCACTCCCGATTTTCAAAAAATTTTGTTCCGTTTTTCCGCTTGATTCCTTGCTTTTCTGACTATTCGTTAAAAAATTTTGAACAAATCAGGAGGTGTTGCATTTTTGCGCATCATTGCGTTTTTGCAACTATTCCCTCCCCTGCTCTATCTTTTTGCGCTTGCGCACAAAGGTGGAAGCATCCATGCCCAGGCTGCGGGCGGCGTCCCTTACATTGCCGTAGCGGCTGTACGCCCGCCGGATGTAGCTGATCTCCAGCTGCTCCACCAGCCTGTGCAGGTTCACCTGCTCAAAGTACTCCTCGCTATCCTTCTGGCTGATGGTGATGTTATCGGTGATGGGCAGCTCCTCCGGCTGGATGACATTGTTCTTGGAAATAATCATCATGCGCTCCACCACATTGTGCAGCTCCCGTATATTGCCGGGCCAGTTGTAGCTCTGCATGCAGATGATGGTCTCCGGGGCGAAGCGCTTTTTTTGGTGATATTTCTTGTTCATTTCGGCGGCATAGGCCGTCACGATATAGGGAATATCCTCCCGGCGCTCCCGCAGCGGCGGTACATTGATGGGCAGCACGCTCAGGGCATAGTACAGGTCCTCCCGGAACTTCTTTTCCCGCACCAGGGCCAGCAGGTCAGCGCTGGTGGAAGCGATAATTCTCAGGTCACAGGGCTTATCGGCGCCGTAGCCCAGCGGCTTTACCTGCCGCCGCTTGATGGCCGAAAGCAGCCGGGTCTGGCTTTCGTGGTTCAGCTGCTCCACCTCATCCAGAAAGACCACCCCGCGGTTGGCCTGCTCCAACAGGCCGGTCTTGCCCTGTGGGTATTCCGGTGAGACCCCCGGTCCCAGCCCGAACAGCTCGGCCACCATGGTGTCATCCGGCAGGGAGGCACAGGGTATGGTGATAAAGCGTTCCTTGCGTCGCTTGCTTTTGCTGTAGATGTACTCCGAAAGGGCGCCCTTGCCCACGCCCACCTCGCCCTGCAGCATGTGCGCAGCGCCATCGCCAGAATTGCGGA
>OLQA01003368.1_pt1 | contig 11435 bp, 8 predicted proteins | sample 1673151 | NCBI WGS metagenome assembly OLQA01 (sample SAMEA3136760, study PRJEB25190) | human gut metagenome | biome: human gut; feature: human-associated habitat; material: faeces | place: Austria | collected 2013 | reverse complement strand
GGACAGGACTACGAGCAAGGTTGGGCGTATGCGCGCGAGGCCGGCATTCCGATCGTGGACGAGCATTCCTACCAGTCCTCCAGCTGGTGGTTTCACAACCTCGACCACTACGATCACACCGACCGCAAGGGCCCGAAGGTCTACCTCGGCGAATACGGCTCCTGGGACACCCAGCTCATCAACGGCTTGTCCGAAGCGGCGTTCATGGGCCGCATGGAATTGAACGGCGACGTGGTGCACATGGCGTCCTACGCGCCGCTGTTCGCCAAGAACGGCCACACCAGCTGGAATCCGGACCTCATCTACTTCGACAATGAGAACGTCTACCGCCCGTACAGCTACTGGGTGCAGCAGATGTACGCCACCACCACCGCAGACACCGCTTGGCCGGTCTCGCTTGACGGACCCACCACGTTGCGTCGTGACTTGCCGAATACCGTAAGCCTGAAGATCGATGGCGGCGCCCACGCCGATTTCGCCGACTTCTCTCTCGAGACGGCCGATGGCACGCATATCGATCTGCCGGACGTGAGCTACCAAGGCAATGGGCCGGTGTCTCTTCCGGTACCTGAGGGTCTGGCGGCCGATTCATACACCATTCGCGCGAAAGTCACCTATTACGAAGGCATGTGGGGCGTGCGAATCGCGTCCGGCGACGTAAACGGCAAGAACTATAACGGTACTTCGCTTGGCCGTGGATTCAGCGTGCAAGTAGTGCGCGAAGGCACCGGTTATGCACTCGCCGGCACGGAAACTTCAATGGACGCGGTACGCCCCGGAACTACGTGGGATGTGCGCATTGAGATTGGCAATCGCGGCGAGCAGATGCGACTGTACATCGACGGCGCGCTGGTCGCCGACGGCCATGAGACACCGGACGAGCCGCGCCGGACCGTCACCGTATCCCGCGATTCGACGGCTGGCGTGACTTACTTGCGTGTTGTCAACGCGCTGCCTGAATCCGTAGACGTGGACTTGGCTCAGGTGCTTGCTGCGCTGAATGTGCCTGATTCAGCCAAGGCTGTAGTTGAGGCAACCGTGCTTACCGGCAACGATCCGTATGCAGGGATTCGGGGAGAGGAATCACCGACTTGCCCCACCTCGCACGAAGTCAACCTTGCTGACGGTACATACACCGCTCCTGCTTGGTCGTTCACCACGCTTGCCGTACGAGGCTAACCCAATCATTCCGCTCGGTGATGCGCGCAATACGTGTGACGGCTATGCCCCGGAATCCGCAGTAAGGACGGTCGCGGCGATCGCGCCGGTTGCCGGGGCCGAGTGGAAGCGGTACTACGACGATGTGACGTGGGATCCGGACGAGGCCAAGCGCCGCACCAAGGACGACCCCACCAAGCCCGAAGTCGAGCTCTAGCCCGTTGCGGCTGCAACCGTGCCGAGCATCAACGTGCCGATCCGTCGTGCAGCCTGATATCGTTCCCCTCGCTTTCTCAACGGACATACAGCCGATTCGGATACGGAAATCGGCTGTATGTCCGTCAGAGGGAAGGGAACAGAGAAAGGGGTTTCAGCCCTCGATGCGGGCGCCCCAGATTGCTTGATTGCCGCCGATCGCGGAGAACGTCAGCGTCGCCCGGCCATCGGTCTCCCTCGGTAGTACGGCGAACACGCCGGTGTACGTCATGCCGTCGATCGTGATCGCCATGTCGCTGTCGCAGCAGTGCACGCCGGCCGGCGTCGCGCCGAGCATCCGCCACGATCCTCGCGACACGGGGCCGTCGGTCGACCGCGGCAGGTTCGCGTCCGGCGTATCGAAGAAGTCGACCACGCCGCCGCTGGTCACGCGGCCGTCCGGCTGCAGCGTGATCGTCTCGGGCAGATTCACGCCATGCCACGTGCCGTCCGCGTTGCGCGTGCCGTTGAAATACGCGTGCGGATCGTGACGTACGAATTCGTAGTCGCCGGACACCAGCGATGGGTGTGCGAGATCCGATTCGTGTACGGGGCGGACGCAGTGGCATGATCGGGCGGCCAAGTTCGGCGCACTGCTGGATGCAACGATGTAATCGCCGAAGCCGTCATCGTCGTCGCCGACGGTCGGATCGGACGTGTTCGCGGCGGTCGGCGGGACGGCTGCCGCGCCGCGATACTCGTACGGCGCGGCCGTCAGCCAACCGTCCGCGGTCGGCAGCAGCTCGCGCACATGCGTCTCGTAATCCTCGTCGCCGCGGTCGATGAACCGCGTATGGTACGTGAGAAACAGTCGGCCGTCCGAACCGCGCGTGAGTACGGAATTGTGTCCCTGTGACACTTCGACCGTATCGTCGTCGGCCGGTCCGCCGCTCCATTTCACCGACGACGTGAGTCGGATGCCGGTGTCCTTGGTCTGATTGTCGGGGATTTCACCGTTGGAAATCGCGGGGTTGCCGTTCTGATCGACGTACGGGCCGACGAGGTTGCGCGAACGGAACAGACGGATCTGGTAGCCGCCGGTGCGGCCGAGCCAGCCATACGCCATGAACAGATACCACCAGCCGTTGCGGTGCACGAAATACGAGCCTTCGCCGGAGTTCCAGTAGCCGCCGGCGACCTTCACGCCGTAGTACGGGTCGGCGGAATCGTGGACGAGCGGATAGCGCACGCTGTAGTCGCGCAGACCGGTTTTCGGATCGAGCTTGAACATCCAGATGCCGCCGAACCACGAGCCGAAACTCATCCACAGTTCGCCGTGATCGCAGCGGATCGGCGCGGCGTCGATCGCGTTGATCCGCGTATCCTTCAACGATGCATACCGTGACAGATCGCCATGCGCGGCCTCGTCGCCGAGCACACGCGGCACGTCGGTGCGGCCCACATTGTCAACGTTGAAACCGGAGTAGACGACAGGACCGACGTATGTCCAGTCGCCGTCGAGACGATCGGCGGTGAGCAGCACGATCACCGAACGGAATTCGTGACCGTTGACCGACAGGTACATGCACCATTTGCGCATCACGTCGTTCCAGATCACGTCCGGTGCCCACGTGTTGCCTTCGAGCGCGGGGTTCTCCGGCTGCTTCGGCCATGCCTCCCAGATGCCGCCGAGCAGCGAGGCCGGGTCGCGCGTCAGATTGTTCTCGAAGCGTTCCCAGTGGACGAGGTCGGTACTGCGGGCGCAGCGTCGGTGGGTGCCGAAGACGTAGTACGTACCGTTGTCCTCGACGATGGCCGGGTCGTGGATGGCGATGCGGCCCGGGGCGAGCGGGTGTTCGACGAATCGTTCATCGGCGGGCGATTCGGTCGTGGGTTCGGTCGTGGAGGTGGTTGCGGTCATGGGTTAGCTTCTTTGTGATACATGATGTCTTTCTCTTAACGGACTTACAGCCGATTTCACCAGTGAAATCGGCTGTAAGTCCGTTAAGAGAAATGGGGTGGTTCAAGGGAAGGGCGAGGACGAGGGCGCGAGGGAAGGGCGGCAATGAGAAAGGACTACTTCTGCGAGGCCCAGGCGCAGAGGTTGTCGCCGATGACGGAGAACGTCATCTCGACCTTGCGGTCGTCCTTGTCGCGCGGCAGCCTGTCGAATGCGCCGTGGTACTCCACCCCGTCGAGCGTGATGGTCATGTCGCCGGTGCCGTCGGACTTGTCGAGCTTCCACGTGCCGGTCTTGTCGCCGGTCACCTTGCCGTCCTCGGTCAGCGTGATGTTCACCGGCTTGTTGACGCCGCGGTAGTCGGTGCTGTGCTTGTCGGTGACCTTCTTCGGGCCCTTGAACGAGGTCCTCTGGTCGTGGATCACGAACTCGTAGTCGCCGGCCACGTTCTTCGCGTCGTACTTGGTGTCGGCGGCCTTGGTGCCGGTGTATTCGTACGGCGCGGCGACCAGCCAGCCGTCGTCGGTCGGCAGCAGCTCGCGCACGCGTACCTGGTGCATCTCGCCGGTGTCGGAGAAGCGGCTGTGGTACACGATGTACGTGGTGCCGTCGTCGTCCACGAACGCCGAGTTGTGGCCCTGCGCGACTTCGATGTGCGAGTTGTCGTTGCCGCTCCACTGGATCGAGCTCATGAGACGCACGCCGACCTCGCTCTGCCAGTTGTTGCCGATGGCGCGCTCGCTGACTGCGGCGTTGCCGTTTTCATCGATGTACGGACCGGTGATCTTGTCGGCGCGGAACATGCGCACCTGGTAGCCGCCGGTCTGCTGCAGGTTGCCGTAGGATGCGAACAGATACCAGTGGCCGTTGGTATGCAGCAGGTACGAGCCTTCGCCGGAGTTGCCGAAGCCGCCGCCGAGCTTGATGCCGTAGTAGGCGTCGGACTGGTTCTTGACCGTCTGGTACGTGGTGCTGTAGTCGCGCAGGCCGGTCTTCGGATCGAGCTTGAACATCCACATGCCGCCGAACCATGAGCCGAACGTCATCCACAGGTCGCCGTTGTCGTCCTGCTTGACGCACGGGTCGATCGCGTTGATGCCGGTGTCGGTCTGCGACGTGTACCGCGTCAGGTCGGCGCCTTCGCCGAGCACCTTCCAGACGTCGGTCTTGGAGGCGTTGACCTTTTCGAAGCCGGAGTAGGTCACCGGGCCGACGTAAGTCCAGTCGCCCTCGATGTCGTCGGCGATGAGCAGCACGATTGCCGATCGGTAGTTAGCGCCGTTGATCGACATGTACATGCACCACTTTTTCATCGTTGCATTCCAGATGACGTCAGGGGCCCACATGTTGCCCTTGACGTCCGGGTTGGCGGATTGCTTCGACCAGTTGGTCCAGATGTCGGCGAAGATCTTCTCGTAGTCGGTGCTCAGGTTGTTTTTGAAGCTGGTCCAGTTGACGAGGTCGTCGCTTTTCAGCCAGGCGAGATGCGACCCGAAGATGTAGTACTTGCCGTTGGCCTTGACGATGGATGGATCGTGCGATTCGCCGCGCTTGATCTCGGTGGCGCTGGTTTGGCTGGAGTCGCTGGAGTTCTTGGCGTTCGACGATGCGTTCGAGTTGGCGTTCGACGAGCAGCCGGCCAGCGTGCCGACGAGCACGGCGGCCGCCAGTGTGGTGGCGAACGCCTTGCGTAGGTTGCCGGTGAGGGTCATGTGTTCCTCCTGTGTGTGACAGTGGTGTTGTGCAGCACTGCGTTTGTACAACGATGTAAACTGGGATATACTATACATCGACGTAAATGAATTGTCGAACCGAAAGGGACAAGGAATGTCCGACTCCTACTCACTGCTGTGCTATACGCGTGTCCCCACGTCGCGCGAAAAGGCGAACAACGAGGACATCGCCTTCAGCATGCACCTGGCGCTGCGGTCGCATCTCGACGGCTCGTGGACGCCGCTTAACGAAAACTACGGCATCTTCTTCGCTGCCGGCGTGCCGATCGCCGCGGCGACGCCCGAATCCCGACGTGCGTGCACCGCGGCGGCACGATTCAAGACCGATCCGTACACGACGGTGCGAGCCGCCAGCGACGCCGTCGCGCACGGCGCGGCGATGCCCGGCGTGGACATCGAACTCAAAAGCCTCAAGGATCCGTACCTGTTCCGGCTGGCGTCCGGCCGGTTCGCCATGGCGGCGACCCGCACCGCGCGCGGCGGCGGCGCGGACGGATCCGAACGGTCGGCGTTCCTGCTGGCGACCAGCCGCGACCTGACGTCGTACGATCAGCGCGGACTGGTGCTGCTTGGCCCCACGTCCGGCGTACACCGTCCCACGGTCATATACAACGATGCAGAACGTCGGTACGTCATCCGGTGGCATGACGACGACGGCCACGCGATGCGCGCGGCCTGCGCCGACATCATCGCCGCGGTCGGCACCACGCTGCCGGCCGAACCGGACGATACCGCCGAACCGATTGCCGCAAGCAATGCCAACGATGTCAACGCAACGTCCGTCCGTCGCGACTACGGCATCGCGGACGCCGTCCCCGGCAACGAAATCGACATCACCGAACAGGAAGCCGCGACGCTCATCGCACGCTTCGGCCGCGTTTACAACACCGGCGTCACCGTGCCGTCCATGACCGTCTCGGCCGATTTGTACGACGGCGAAGCCCGTGACCTCATCGGCTCGCTCGGCCGCACCACGGCCAAACTGCAGTACTCCGACGGATCCACCGCCATGCGCGCCGTCGACTGGGACGCCGCACAGCTCGCCGCCCTCGCCGACGACGCCGCAGCTGGCAGGCTCAAGCCGGGCGAACGCCGTACGGTCCGCGGTCGCATCCGCCAGACCGACTATCCCGTGCCGTTCGCCGTCGAACGCGCCGATCCGTCCGTGTTCGCATGGAATTACAACGGTGAACAACTCTTCATGTTCATTGCCACCGACGATACCGACGGCAACTGCGTCGATCCAAACGGCGGCCGCACGCACATGCCGCTGCGCGTGGCGACGTCCATCGCCGACCTGTCGGATGCCGCCGGCGGCCGCGACCGCGAAATCGACCTGCTCACCCGCGGCGACCGCAACAGCGAAGGCCGCGCGATGACCGGCTGCTTCTGGGCGCCCGAGCTGCACGTGATCGGCGGCAAGCTGTCCGTGCTGTTCATGCCGTGCTTCGACGGCCCCGCCGCCGATCCGGACGGCACCGCGAACGACCGCGCCGGCAAACCCGACATGTGGACCGGTCGCTGCCATATCATGCAGCTCAGGCAGGATGCCGACGGCCGTGACCTCGACCCGCGCGACCCCGCCAACTGGACCGTTCCCGAGCCGATCCTCGGCCCCGGCGAACGGATCCTCAACCCGGTGCAGCGCATCTCGCTCGACATGACCGTGATCGTCGACTCCGGCCGCTGGTACTACGCGTGGCAGCAGGTCGGCAGCGTATGGATCGCGCCGTTCGACCCGGGCCGGCCGACGCGGCTGACCGGCGAGCCGACGCAGATCGTCGTGCCGGAATTCGCATGGGACAACATGATCGCCGAAGGGCCGAACGCATTCGTGCACGAGGAAAAGATCTTCCTGATCTACTCCGGATCGCTCGTCGGCATCGACTACACGACCGGACTGGTCACCGCGCCGGCCGGCGTGCGCGCCGCACAGGCGATGGCGCGCGAGCTCCGGGGCAACAAAGCCAGCGACGAGCTGTGCCTGCTGGTGGTACTCAACACGGCGTCGATCCAGCTGCTGCCGGTCACGATCGCCGCGGTGCGCGAGGCGGCGGGCGCGGCCGTGCCGTTCGATATTCTGCCGGCCGTGTGGGTGACCTCCCTGTGCTCGGTCACGGTCGGACTGCTGACCGGGAAGTGCCTGTCGCGCGTATGGCGGTGAGCGACGTGTTGGCGCTGACCGTCCCGGCGCTGCTGGCCGGTGTGGGGCTCTACGGCGCGCTGACGGGGACGGACGTCTTTTCTGCGCTGACGGCCGGAGCGCTCGACGGGCTGCGGACCGTGGTGCGCATCTTCCCCGCCTTGGTGGCGCTGCTGGCAGCTGTGAGCATGCTGCGCGCTTCCGGGGCGCTCGATGCGCTCACGCGCCTGTGCGCGCCGGTGCTGGCGTGGCTCGGCATCCCGCCGGAGACGGCGATCCTCATGGTCGTGCGGCCGGTCAGCGGCAGCGGCGCGCTGGCCGCGGCCAGCGACATCATCGGCGCCTACGGGCCCGATTCCCGCATCGGCCGCACCGCCGCCGTCATGCTCGGCTCGACCGAGACGACGTTCTACGTGCTGGCCGTGTATTTCGGCGCCTGCGGCGTCCGGCGCAGCCGCTGGGCGATCCCTGCCGCCATCGCCGCCGACCTGACCGGCTTTCTCGTGGCCGCCGCGCTCGTGCGCTGGATCTGGGGCGCATAGCGCCGCCGACAAATTGCACAAAAGCGCCCATCTGGACTGATATTTTCTTGACGAAACGCCTATTTTGCAAAAATTCGCACTTTTCACTTTACAACGCCGCACGAATGTGTTATAAAATAATCACGTTAGTTAATAAATTAACTCAACGTTCTTCCGATTTCTTTCTTTTCTCTTCTTATTTTTGCTCTCTCGACAGCAGCGTGTCGCCACTCTCCGGCGGCACGCTGTTGCCGTTTCTGTCCGGAAGCGCAAAAATGCCCTCCCCCGCGTGCGCGGTGGGAGGGCATTTGCTTGTCTCAAAATTCCGGTCACATTTTTTCCGGTGCGGTCACGCCGATGATATCCAGACCGATCTCGAGCACGCGGCGCCTCGTGTCGGCCAGCTTCAGGCGCGCGTCGCGCACGGCGGGCTCCGCGTCCTTGATGCGGCAGACATTGTAGAACCGGTGGAAGCGCGCGGCCAGCTCCGTCACGTAGCGGTTGATGCGGCTGGGATCGTAATCGCGCGCGGCAAGGTGGATCTCCTCCGGGAGCATGGCGATCTGCTTGATGAGCTCGTGCTCCTGCGGCGTCGTGAGCAGGGTCACGTCCACATCCGCCGCAGCGGGCACGGCGCAGCCGGCCTCGGCCATGGCGGCGAGCAGTGTGCAGATGCGCGCGTGCGCATACTGGACGTAGTAGACGGGGTTTTCGCTGTCCTGCCGGATGGCGAGGTCGAGGTCAAACTCCAGATGCGAGTCCGGCTTGGCGTTGAAGAAGAAGCGGCAGGCATCCACGCCGATCTCGTCCATGAGGTCAGCGAGCGAGAGCGCCTTACCCGTGCGCTTGGAGACCTTGACGATCTCGTCGCCGCGCATGAGGCGCACCATCTGCATAATGAGGAAGTCGAGCTTGCGGCCCTCGAGCCCCAGCGCGGGCGCGCGCATGGTCGCGGCGAAGCGAATGGCGTGGCCGTGGTGATCCGCGCCCCAGACGTCGATGACGCGGTCAAAGCCGCGCTCGATGAATTTGTTGCGGTGATAGGCGATGTCGACCGCGTAGTACGTATAAAACCCGTTCGAGCGGCGCAGGACCTCGTCCTTATCGGCGCCGAGGTCGGTGTTGCGCAGCCAGAGCGCGCCGTCCTTCTCATAGGTGAAGCCCAGATCGGTCAGCTTCTGCACCGACTCTGCGACGTAGCCGCTCTCGTGCAGCTCCGACTCGAAGAACCACTGGTCGTACTCGATGCCGTAGCGGCGCAGGTCGGACTGCATCTTCGGGATGTTGCGGTCAAGCCCGAAGCGAGCCATCGCCGCGTGGCGGTCGGCCTCGGGGCGCTTCAGGTAATCCTCGCCGTAGATATCGTAAAAGCCCTTGGCAAGCTCCTTTATATCGTCGCCATGGTAGCCGTCCTCGGGGAACTCGACCTTATCCTCGCCGAGGATGAGCTGGCGGTAGCGCGCGTCGATGGAGGAGGCAAACTTCTCTATCTGGTTGCCGGCATCGTTGACGTAGAACTCGCGCCAGACATTGTAGCCCGCGCGGTCGAGGATGCTGGCCAGCGCGTCGCCCAGCACGCCGCCGCGGGCGTTGCCCATGTGCATGGGGCCGGTGGGGTTTGCGGAGACAAACTCTACCATGCACTTTGCGCCGTGCCCGACGTCTACGCGGCCGTAGTCCTTGCCCTCGGCGGCGATGTCACGGAGCACGTCGCCGTACCAGCTCTTGCCGAGGCGGAAGTTTATGAAGCCGGGGCCTGCAACTTCGACGGAGTCAAACCAGGTACCCTCAAGCTCCATGTTCGCCGTGAGCGCTTCGGCGATCTTGCGCGGCGCCATGTGCAGCGCGCGGGCGCCGGTCATGGCGTGGTTCGCGGCATAGTCGCCGTTGGCGGTGTCCTTGGGTATCTCAACGCTGCCGCTGAGCACCGCGCCTGCGGGCAGCTCACCCTTCCCGACAGCCTTCACAGGCTCTGTTCAGAATGCTGCTTATCTGCTCTTTCGCGTCTTGTATCAGGTTTGACATTACGTGTATCCTCCCACTCGGTGATTTTGAGCTTGAACATGTTCCTGGTGACTACGGCGTGTTCATAGTCGATGACGTAATACACATCGAGCGTGCCGCCGTGCTCGTCAAAGTTCTTGGTTATCTTCTTGGTGTTGATGCCCATCAGCATATTGCCGTAGGGCGTTTTATAGGTGAAGTGATCCGTTTCGCCCTCACGGAAGAGCATGCGGCTGATGTAGCCCTTGCGGTCGATCGTGACCTCGTCCGGCGATATGACGACGTTGGTCTGCGTGCCGCGCAGGCCGGTCAGCCGCTGCTCGGGATAGCTGAAGCGGATGGTGTCGCCCTCGTAGTGATACTCGCCGTCGACCGAGAACTCCATGATGCTCGGATCGTCGCCGATCTGCTGGCTGGTCATCTCGATGACAACGGTTTTGGGGTTTTCTACGTTTTCCATATTTCTCTCTGTTCTACCTCCATAGGAGCTATGTGTTCCGCGCCGCGCTTCGGCTGCCAGCCGAGGAATATCGCGGCCATGCGGCCGAAGTCGCCGGTCTCGCCGCTGGTGAGGTATCGCTCCTCGCCGCAGCCGCCGGTCATGTCAAGCTCGCGGAGCTTATCGCTCAGCTCGCGCGCCGCGCACTCCGACGCGCTGACGAGCCGTGTCTCCGCGCCCATGTAATCTTCTATCGCGGCCGAGATCAGGCCGTAGTGCGTGCAGCCGAGCAGTATCGCGCCGACTCCGGCGTCCTTCATCGGGCGCAGGTAGCGCGCGACGGCTTCGCGTATCAGCGCGTCGTCTGGCGAATAGTGCCCGCTCTCGATGAGCGGCACGAAGTCCGGACAGGCGGTGTATATCACGCCGCGCTCAAGGCCGTATCTCTCAAGTTCGCGCCGGAACGCGCCGCTGTCGATGCTGGCCTTCGTGGCGATGACGCCGAGGGGCGCGCCGCCCGCAAGCCCCGCCAGCGTCTTTACGCCGGGGCGCAGGACTCCGGTGACGGGCAGGGGGTAGGCGTCAAGAATGTCTCCGGCGGTGCTGGACGTGGTCCCGCAGGCGGAGACGATGGCCTTCACGCCGAAGCCGCGCAGCAGGTCGAGATCCTGCGCCGTCATCCGGCGCAGCTGCGCCGCGGGGCGCGCGCCGTACGGCATGCGGCCGGTGTCGCCGAAGTAAATTATATTTTCATCGGGCATGAGCTTCCTGAACGCTCTGAGCGCGGTCAGGCCGCCGAAGCCCGAATCGAAGAATCCGACGGGTCTGTTGTCCATGTAATTCTCCCCGACTATGCATACTTGGCTGCGGATAAAGCAGCCGATATTTAAATATACAGCAAAACCGCCGTTATTACAAGCAAAACTTGCTCCGGAGAAAGAAATTGCGCCGGAACAGTGGAAATGGGGCTTGTGTTTTGCTATAATAAGTATATAATCACATGGCAGGAGGCGAGATCATGAACATAGAGCTTACGAGCAAGGAGTACCGGCTGCTCCTTGACATGGTATATATCGGAAACTGGATACTCAATTCGACGCGCACGGACGACCGCATAGAGGACTATGACCTCTTGCAGGAGAAGCTGTTCGCCAAGGCTCCGGCCAACGGCATGCGCTCGCTGGTGGAGAGCTGGCAGGGGCACATCTTCCCCTCGCGCGCCTATGAGGATGGCGGCATACACGAAGCCATCGCCGACTATGAGGACGCCGTTTTCTACGAC
>OLQA01003365.1_pt1 | contig 11441 bp, 19 predicted proteins | sample 1673151 | NCBI WGS metagenome assembly OLQA01 (sample SAMEA3136760, study PRJEB25190) | human gut metagenome | biome: human gut; feature: human-associated habitat; material: faeces | place: Austria | collected 2013 | reverse complement strand
GGAAAACATCACATTCTTTGTCGGTTGAGATGGCATAAAACCCCTTGTAATCATAGGGCACCTTTTGCCGCTCCTGATAGGTACACATCCCTAAGTTGGGGTCACTTGCCAGTCGTTTCGATATGGCGAAAAAGTCACCTTCTTTTTTGTGAAATTTTCGTATGGGCGTGAAGTGATAACCGCCATATTCAAAGGTTTTTCGGTCACTCATTTACGCCTGCCTTTCTTTACGGGAAATTCCAGCTTGAAATTCACATATTTACCGCCGGTATCATCCAGGATCACTTCCGCATCATAGGTCTTTCCTGTTTTTTCACTGTAAAGCCCGGACATAGAAATACGGCCCTCTTTCAAAAGAGCCGCTGCCACAGACTTTGTGATGGACTTTTTCTTGCTGGAAAAGAAACGGTTATCTTTCCAAAGAGCAAAAGAACATTCCCTGTTGTCGCAGAAAAAACCTTTCTTTCCTTCATATACCGGGGCTCCGCAGCGAGGACATACCCCCACGGCTTCATGTGCAGTTTCTCTGGAAGAAGGGAACAGATCCGCAAAACGTTTCTCCGGGGCGGTATGTTCTTTTACCAGCGTCCGGCTCATATCTGCAATCTGATCCATAAAAGATGTTGCCGACAGTTCGCCATGTTCCACTTGTTTCAGCATAGATTCCCATTCTGCAGTTAAAATGGGAGATTTGATATTGTCCGGCAGGACTGCGATCAGGTTCCTTCCTTTTTCCGTAGGAATGAGCTGCTTTTTCTTTCTCTGTACAAATCCGGCAGAAACCAGCTTTTCCAGTGTTGCCGCACGGGTAGCCGGAGTACCCAATCCTTTACGCTTGGCATCGTCCGGCATATCTTCCGCACCGGCCGTCTCCATAGCGGACAGCAGCGTGTCCTCCGTATAATGTTTCGGCGGTGAAGTTTTCCCTTCACGGAGACTTGCTGACACAGTTTCAAAAGTCTGTCCTTCCTTCAGCACAGGGAGAGCAGCATCTTCGTTTTCTCTATGTTCCGTTTCACTCTGCCTGATACTCATACGGTGAATCCGTTCCACCTCTTTCCAGCCGGACTGTAAGATGGTCTTTCCTTTTGCCGTAAAAGTATATCCCTGGCAGTCTAACATAGCGGTGACCGCTTCAAACCGGTTTGCCTGCGTTGTGGCACAAAGCAGTCTGACGGCAAGCAGGGTAAGCACATCCCGCTCCCCGGAAGGAAGCTCCGACAGGTCTGTCCGTGCAATCTCCACAGTTGGGATGATGGCATGGTGGTCGGTCACTTTGCTGTCGTCTGTTACCCGGTCAATGTCCGGCTCTCCGGCGCAGCCTTTTCCAAAGGGCATATTGTCACGCAGCCATAGGATCAGGGAAGCGGCGGTTGCCTGCATGTCCTTCGTCAAATACTGGCTGTCCGTTCTCGGATAGGTTGCCAGCTTCTTTTCATAGAGAGATTGCACATAATCAAGGGTCTGTTGAGCCGTATAGCCATAAATACGGTTACATTCCCTTTGCAGAGTTGTAAGGTCATAAAGGCGGGGAGGCTGTATAGTTTTTACCTGCTTTTCCACAGAACGCACAAAAGCGGAGTTGTGGTCACAATCCATACGGATTTTTTCAGATTCATTTTTCCCGGACAGCTTTTCGCCGGAGGCAGTAAAGCCGCCGCAGGTGATCTCCGGTACATAAAAGGACCTGCTCGTAAATGCCTGAATATCTGCCTCCCGCTGTACCAGAAGGGCCAGCGTGGGTGACATGACGCGCCCCACATTCAGCGTGACGCCATACAGGACAGAGAAAAGCCGGGTGGCGTTAATACCGATCAGCCAGTCAGCCCCGGCCCGGCAGACCGCCGCGTCATAGAGCTTATCGTAGTCGCTGCCAGGGCGCAGGTGTTCAAACCCGTCACGGATCGCTGCATCCTCCATACTGGAAATCCAGAGGCGTTCCATCGGTTTCTTACATCCGGCGTGCTCATAGACCAGACGGAAGATCAGTTCACCCTCACGCCCGGCGTCCGTAGCGCATACCACCGATTCCACCCGTTTGTCCTTCATCAGCCGGCACAGAAGGTCAAGCTGCTTTTTCTTGTCCTTTGGCACCTCATATTTCCATTCTTCTGGAAGGATCGGCAAATCACCATAGCGCCATCTGGCATATTGTTCCCCATAAGCCTCCGGCTGCGCCAGCTCCAGCAGGTGCCCCACGCACCAGCTCACCAGGTACCCGCCGCCCTCCAGATAGCCGTCTTTTTTCTCATTCGCACCCAGAACCGCCGCCAGCGACATGGCAACGGAGGGCTTTTCCGCAATTACTAATTTCAATGTTCAGACCTCCTTTGCATATCTTCAAATTCTTCGTCCGCCTGCTTTCCTGTCTGCAAAAGACACATCAGCACAACGCCGGCAGACATTCCTCCGGTGAATGTAAGAAAGTGTGTAATCATGTTCCACATAAAAATCGCCTCCTTATTGAGTTTGGTTAATAAAAAACGCAAAGGCTTTCAACACCTTTGCGTTTTATTACAAAGAAAAAGCACCACCAAAAATATGTGGCGCAGTTTCAAAGATATTTAATTGGGGGAAGGGAAGATTAGATGATCTATAAGCATTGATTCATGTGTAAAAATCATAGCATATTCAAATTATCCCTTTTTCTTATGGAGCTTTAAGTCAATATTTTTCTCTGCCGCCGCATCCTGCAGTAATCCGGCAACAAATGCGCTTTTTTCTTTGATCGTCATTGTTTTCATATCAGGTTTACGATCAATTTCTCTAAGTACCGTTTGCAGCTCTTGCAGTTCCAGCAGGTTGACGGCTACACAAAAGAGTGTCTTTTTGCGGCCATCATTATAATTGGATAATAAAACCTCCAGAATGTTGGCCTTCACCGCCTGCTCTGCATTATAAGCGTCTATCCCGAATCGTTTGGCCTTTTCCATATCGGATTTTCGGTTTCGGTGTGTTATAAAAGAATCAAAATCGTCAATATGACTGTATTTTTCACAGGGATATTCGCTGCATTGGAAACAATATTCAACACCGCCATGTTCCATACTGCACCTTGCAATTTTACACGACTGATTTCCTTCACCGCCGCCGCAGCCGGGGCAGTTTTTATTCAAGAACATGGGGCAAAGCCCGCAATTCAAACCACAAAGGGCAAATAATTGATTTGGTCGGTTAAATCCTTTCATGGAACCTCCTTAAACAGCCTGCCTGCAAATATTCAAGACAAGCTCTGATAATACTTGACATAGCAAAGTAGAAAATTTGAAATCTTAAAACTCATATCTTGTACCATAAGAGAGCAACAGGCCATCTGTTAATTCCACACGCAGAATGATAGTGTTTTCATCGTCAAAATCAGTATGGCCGTTATCGATCCATTCTGCAAAGACCTTTTTCAGCTTTTCAGCAATCACACAATTCTCTTTTTTTCTGAAATAACCCAGGCTAACACCTTTTCCGTGCGCTGTAAACCATTCGCCGGCGATTGCAACAACAGAGTTATCTTTTATATGTTTCATTTTATTTGAGAGGGCATGGGTAATGATATAAAATGCACCATCTTCGTAATAGGCATTTACATATCGCACATAAGGCGTTCCATTTTCTGTTGTTGCCAGTGCTATAATTGCATCTTTACCAAAGCGTTCAATCATTATCTGTTCGGCTTCTCGACTAAATTTCCTCATTAAATCCTTCCCCCTCATTCAAACTTTTTGCCTTCTCTTGCGCTGAATTACCCAATTTTTCATAGACATAGTTTCCGGCTTTCCAATTATTCAAGTTATGGATTCTTGCTCCACGATCACCATGCTCCGGGTCATCAAACAGTTCTTTTAGCTTTTGGCAGGGCATATCTGAACATTCTCCGCAATGCTCAAGACCTTTTTCCATACAGCATTTTGCTTTATCACACTCACCCCAAAACATAATTCCTTTATTGGCTTTACATCCCTTACAGCCGATTTTATCTTTCCATTCACACGATCCGCAATATGTACCGCAAAAGGCTATCATATTTCTATCTATCATCAAAACATCCCTCTTTCTTATACCTAAAATTGCTGCTGATTGAGTCCTTTTCGATTAGGAAACTATTTCATGAATCAGCGGTGTAATGATAAAATGAAATGGTTATTTCCGATTCGACTTTCTTTTAATAGCCAGCAATATCTTCTTCGAGCGTATTATTACTTTTTTTCTTCTTGCCATTATCTTTCTTTAAAATTTTACTGAGAAATCCCATATTGACCACTCCATCCCAATTTGTCGCTTTTACTTCCCAGTATATTCATAAGCAGGAATCAGCTTTTCAATCTTTATTTATTGTATCTCTTATAATCTCAATCGCTTTATTTCCAAAACTGATTTTTCGCTCACTAAATACCTGGCCATTCTCTGAAATAGATACATAAGCTATAGCTATTTGGTCTTGTTCTGTTGCTTTTGAGTTTCCCATTAGCGTAGTCCATTCAATAGCTATATCCGATTCGATTATTTCCTGATCATATTCTAATTCATATTGTAAAGACTCAAAAAATTCAGAATTAGACTTTGCATTGACTAAGATCTTATAATCCTTACCTTGATATACTTCAACGTTGTAATTCACGGTATCTTCTTCTGATTCGGCATATTCTTTGTTTGGAGAAATCGTTTCTTCGTATATTAACTTCATTTCCTGGTCCAATATCATATCTTGTTCCGTATCTTTTGAGGGCAACCAACTAGCGCAAATGCACATATAAACACAAAACATACGGAAAGCACTATACTTTTTTTCATTTAGATACCTCCATTCTCAACTTATATAAGCCAGAATTTACTTAATAGGTCTGCCAATGTGCATTGCTTGACGCCATTGTGGTGCATCACCATCATCAGACCAATACTCGTCTACCGATATTATCTTATCCTGCTTTATCCGAATGAACGAAATCACATGAAACGACAGTGATTTTTGTGATGATGCCTATGTGAATTGGCATTGCACAAATGAGCATTTTACCGTAGAAGAATTTATCAAGGCAAATTGTGAGTACCCCGGTGAATGGGATGGCGTAATCGAGCGTATTGAAAATGCTGGGGATATAGTTATAACAGCGACGCATGTTTACCCTAAAGACAAATGCCTTCGTATAGCCTCCTGATCTTGTGCCAAAACATCTTTCCAAAATTCTTTTATATCCATTCCGTCATCTCCGCTATAATTTCCGCTTTTGCGTTCTCTGCTTAGTGATTAGATTTTTTCATAAATGTAATCGCCAAGGCGATGCAAATAACAATTCCAATAAGATAGGGAATTGCCAGGAGAAACGCTGTGCTTGCCGGAGCACTATAACCTGCGTGGTCAATACTGCAAAGCATATCACGGTAATTATATGCCACAACTGCACACATAATATCGGACAGCAGGGCTGCGAGCAGGCAAAAAATAATAAATAACTTTTTCATGTGAAGTCCTCCTTAATTACTTTTCTTTGTGTTCTGCAGGAGCAAAGCCGCACCAATAACAATAGCAGCAATACAAAAAATCAGAAAAATATCATTTCCATCCATGTGTATCATGGATGATTTACTAAGGGTTTTCCATTTCTGTCAAGCAATGGGGTAAATCCTGCTGCATTTCCATTTCTATGAAAAACATAGTTTACACCAGTTTGCGTATCAACCCAAATTTCAACCACATCAATCTTTCCCTGCTGATAAATCTTTTTAAAACGCTCCATAACTATTCCTCCTTAAATTGGAATTTATCTCTCATCTTTCTTTGCTAAAGAAGCAATCGCAAGACATGCCAGCCCTATTCCCAGCATCGCCATTCCAGAATCAACTTCTAACTCTTTCAATATGGACAAAACTACAACTCCGACACCCATAGCAAGTGCTACGGCTTTCATTATCATATGAATCATCGGCGTAAAATCTTTCTTTTTTTCATTTTGTAACTCTGCCTTACACTGCATCAGTTCATCCACACTGATATCAAAGACTTCTGCCAGTTTTGGCAAAGTACTTACATCAGGACAAGCAAGATCTCTTTCCCATTTTGAAACAGCTTTATCTGTTACACCCATTTTTTCAGCAAGTTCAATCTGTGTCATCCTTTTTTCTTTTCTCAATGATGCAATCATCATTCCAAGAGTTTTTTTACTCATTTATTTTTGCTCTCTTTCTTTTTTTGATGCCTGCATTGTACCGCTTCTTCCCTGATTATACAACCGACCAACAGTTTAATTAGATAAACCTTTGGTTTAGCTGTTTTTTCACGCAGTTTATGACATGCAAACGCCAATTTGTTTATTCATCTATCATATATTAGCTGTTTAGAAGTTTTGTCAAATCCTCAACAGAAACGTCCATTGTCACAGAGACTTCTTCCATTGTCATGCCGGAATCAAGAAAACGCTTTATCACCATTTTCATATCCTCGCCAACCTCAATGATGTGTCCGTCCAAATCGTAAAGCCGGATCACCCGCTGGCCCCAGCTATGCTCGATCACTTCTCCCAGATATTCAATATCCGGGTATTCTTTCAACTTGTTCAAAAAAACGTCAAAGTCCTGTTCTTCAAAGACGATTTCCGCATTGTTGGATTTCTTTAATACCTTTTCTTTTGGCAGATCTACAAGCCAGTCAAAATCCTGCTGCAATGCCAGGCCGCAGGTACAATGTTTCTGCCATAATCCTGGAACACCTCTAATCCAAACAAATCCTCATAAAACTTTCTTGCGGCGTTAATGTCGGCCACCGATATAAGCATACATACATGTTTCATGCAAATACTCCTTTCAAACTGTGGTTTCCCATTTCCACAAAAGGTTATCTATCATTATCTGTAAGTCCAACCAGATTGTCACTGGCCTTTATGGTTGAAAATTTATTATACCATAGAGCAGCCTGTATCTCCACTTTTTCATATCCGGTTTTGTCCAAGATTTGTCCTGTTTTTGTCCAAGATTAACCCTACGGGTATTTCCCGCAGTTCCTTCCGAAATTGGTGCGCATAACGGATGGTCTTAACTGTACCGCCTTTTTCCCGTCCGTCATATACTGCGATTACACGGTCTGCATGTTCCACCATGTAGCGGTTGCGTTTGGAATAGACGTTGGGCCTGTATTCTTCCTGAATTATGATGACCTCTGCACAGGCATCCAGCAGGGTGTTTGTGTATTCCCTCTGGCACAGGCTGTCCTTCCGTTTTCGGTATGGAAGCACCGCGATCAGCTTCAAATCTGGATTTTTATTCTGCAGCTCCAGAATAATTTCCGCAAAGTATTGATCCACGCCATCCGCAAAGCCGGAGAGAAAGATAGTGAAGCCATCGTTTACTGCTTTTTCAATTTCCTGGCGCAGAGCCACCTTTACATGGGCTGTTTCATCAGCAGGCATATCTCTGTGTCCTGTGACACAGCAAGTCTTTCCTTCCATCAGGTTCCTCCGATTGATAGATTTATTTTTGTATCTCCCGTTATTATAATAGATTTATTTTTTCAAGTCAACGCAAACACCCTTTTTTAATTTGTGAATAGTGCGTCTGTGTGAGGTACAATCTATTACAGAATGGGAGGTGAGGGTGATGTATGAAGAATTCGTCCCGGAACGGCTGGCAAAGCTGAGATTACAAAAGGGTGTATCTGCACGCGACATGTCATTGTCGTTGGGGCAAGCGAACAACTACATCAATAACATCGAAAACAAAAAATCACTTCCTGCCATGCAGTCCTTCTTTTATATCTGCGAATATCTCGGCGTAACGCCGAAGGAATTCTTTGACGAAGAAAACCTTTATCCAGAAACCTTGCAGGAATTTATTGCAGAGGCAAAGAAGCTGGATTCCAAATCAATGACATATATCCTCGGCATTATGAAAGAATTGAACAGCAAGAAGTAAAGCGGTCACGGAAAATGACCGCTTTCTTCTTATTATTCCCCATCCTGTCCTAAATTACATCTGGAAACACTCTATATTTATCCTCGTTTATGCCCCGGTACTCCCAAATCCTCCGGTTCCGCGCTCCGCGCCCAAATCCGTTACAAAATCTGCAATCACAACCGGGGTAATTACAAGCTGGCCCACGCGGGAGCCTTTGGAAAGTTTCTGCGGTTTGCTGCTTACATTACTGATAATGGCATGGATTTCCCCGCAGTAGCCGGAATCCACCGGCGGCAGCTCACAGACCAGACCCTTTATTGCCATGCTGGTGCGAGGAAATACGAAGCCGGCGTACCCATCCGGCACCTTAATCCCGAATCCAAGTGGAACCTTTACGATTTCTCCCGGCTGCAAGGTGTAGTCATAGGGCATATAAACATCCGCGCCGGCATCGTTCCCATGCGGTCGGAAAGGGCGCTGGCTCTCCGGCACGCCAAAGTCGATCAGCTTGACCTTCATGCGCCGCCTCCTTCCAAAAGTGCCGGGTAGTCGTTTCTTAAAATGTTCTCCGGTGTCATAGCTGCTGCCAGTTTCCGCCCACAGGTCATTTTTCCCTCCAGGCATTTATCCCGCTGGCAGAACGACCCTGTAAGGCCTGGGGCAAACAGCGCCGGGCTTAATGTATAAAGCTCCTGCCAGATTTTTAAGAGTACGATCCGGGTTTCGTCCGTATTGCGCCGGCATACCCTCTGGCCGATGATATGTTTCCACTGATAGGGCGTGGCGCTGATTAGCAGCACATTCCGTAACCCCTGGGGTGTGGCATAGCCCGCCGCGTCATGGCCGATTCCTGCGCTGCACAGCTTTTCGTAACAGTCCATGCCCTCGTGACAGCTTTTTAAGTACAGTTCCCGGACTGCGGCCGGGGCGGTTAAAATCTCATAGGGTACCGCAAAATCCGCCTGTCCAGTATAATTGCTGTATTGCAAAGACGCACTCATAAACTTTACTTCGTTCTGGTGCCTGGTGATCTGTGCCAGAAAACGCCTGCTTGCCCCCACAACGGCCACAGTGATCACCGCAAATTTTTGGACCGTGGGGTGAGGGAGGCTGCTGATGGCCGCCACGGTATTCTCGCTGAATGACTTCTCATAGAGTGCCAGCAGATTATCCATCGTGGCGATCTTATGTCCCCTCTGGGTAAGCCGTGCTGCAAAAACCATGTTTTTCTCGGCCTCGGCAACCGCCTGGCAGTTCAATATTTTTACTTCAATTCGGTTGATTGGTATGTCCCTCCTTTACAATGGCTTTCAGTAAAAACAGATAGTTGAGGCTGTCTGTGATCTTTTCATTCCATGTGCTTAAATCGTAATCCGTATCACCGTCAAAGCACATGTCATACAGGGAAACGATATGCTTCGCCAGCATCCCGGCAAGGGCACGTTCCGGTGTGGTATGCTGCAAAGCTGCCGCCGCCTTAAAAGCTCCCAGCCGATCCGTATCGTCTCCGGTGTATTCTTTGGTTTTCCGTTGCAGTGTGTCGGCGCAAAGCCGCACCTGCTCGTCAAAAACAGCATTGACTTCATTTTGCGTAATGTGACATTCCTCCTTTTTGAAAACAGAAAGCCGACTACCCTAAAGCATCTTAGAATAGCCGGCAAATAAATGGTTATGTAGTTGTTACAAGGTATTGATCTCTTTTTCCAGTTCCCGGACCGCCGCTATGACAGTATCAAATGCAGGTACATCACCATACAGCATATCCTTCATGGAATCATAATCTGCCTCTAACGCTGCGAACCGGTATTCCGGCGGGATCAGCTTTAACGTGCCTGGCACAGCCTCCGGGTACTTTGCCCATGCCCTGGGATAGAATTTCATTTTGAAATCCACAACCTTTTTAAGCAGGTCGAGTTGCGAGAAAGCGACTTCTTTTACCGGGGTCAGAGCCATGCGGTACAAATCGTAATAATGCCTGGAATACCGCTGCGGCATTTCCAGATGTTCCGGCCTGTTGGCCTCATGGTGCAGGATCGTAGCTTTTTCCCAGAAAGTCCGCTCCGGGGCAACCGTCAGAATATTCGTTCCTTTCTGCTCAAACACATCAGGGTAATACTCCGCGGCATACGGCGTAATCTCCACAGACTTTGCCGGCGTCCATGCGGCCAGCGCGCCGATTTCCAGCCGGATCACCTGCAAGGTTCCCACATTGGTAAACAGTTTTGGGTAGGCAAAAATAACTGTCTGCTTTTCTTCCTCGTCCATGTGAATGTCAGCTTCACAGCCAAGCTCCTGAGATAACCCTTCTTTGATTGCGGGGCAGAAGGTTTCTGCCAGAAAGACCTCCGCCCGTGCATTTGCCTCTTTGTTAAAAGCGTCCTGCTTCGTGTTGGAACGTTTCTCCCAGGGTTCGTCTCTGCCATATCCTAAAACCCGCCAGTCCAGAATCAGGTCAATATCTTCGGAAAACCGGCTGATCAGGCGAAAGGCTTTCGACAAGCTGGTGCCGCCCTTAAAGGTAATCGAATCTTTCCAGGGGGAACGTTGAAACAGATAATCCAGCGTAAAGCACACCCAAAAATCTTTTTCCACAATGGCATCGTTGAGCCCCATCTTATCTGCTGTGTTACGGAACAGCCCCCGCTTATCATTGTCTGAAAATCTTGCAACGTTTTTCATCTCTATTGTACCTCCCCGGCAATCTGCCGTATCGCATTGTAAACCCAATCCGTAGATTCTGCCGCCTCTCTTAGCATAGCGGCTTTATCGTCCTCATTCAACCGGGAGCTAAGCGTCTGGATCGTTTTGGAAGTGACATTTGTTTTCCCCAAAGTTTTCAATGCCTGAATCACCAGAACCGTCATATAAGAAAGACCCGTAATCTCTTTATTGGTCCTGTGCTTAAATTCCAGCTTTGTAGAATTCCACTCATAGGTCTTATATGGACCGTCGCTGATATAGGACCATACCGCTGTTACCTGCGTGGAAAGCCCTAACAGGTTCAGCGCCGTATTCCCACAGGGGGCAATCGTCCAGTGGTAGTTCCGGGCCAGCGCCTTTGCTACCGCCTCCGGGTCCGCCGCTACATATTCTTTCAGCATTTCGCTGTATTCCGGCTTCTCATAAACACCTTTCAAAATCCGCCGGAGCGTACCTGCCTGTGTAAGCCGGTTCAGATTCCGCCTTATGGTTTCCGTATCAGCAATATCAGCAAAATCAGAATTGACAAAAACGGTTCCTTCTGCCGCTGTGCCAATCCGCTCCTGAATCTGCCTGGAATATCCATTTGCCACTTTGCTCGCCTCCTTTTGTCCCGAATATAATATATTATTCGGGACAAATTTTCAATAGGTTCCGAGAGTTTTGTTTATAGTATTCCCACGCAGATCAGGATTTATACAGCAATTTCAAAAAAGGAAAGAACCGCTGCCGGGAAGGGGCAGAGCATATACTACTTTTTGTCCTGAATTTTGTATATTATTCGGGACATTTTTAAGCAGAGGGCAGATAAATCCAGGCGTGCAACAGGCACCCGCTGGGTTCGTCCCCCCTGGGAACCAGGC
>OLQA01003360.1_pt1 | contig 11452 bp, 11 predicted proteins | sample 1673151 | NCBI WGS metagenome assembly OLQA01 (sample SAMEA3136760, study PRJEB25190) | human gut metagenome | biome: human gut; feature: human-associated habitat; material: faeces | place: Austria | collected 2013 | reverse complement strand
GGACATTCTCCAGGATCTCACGGATCACTGTTCCATTCACGGAAGTACCGGAATCCGCACCGTCCAGATCGACAACATGGAGACATTCCGCTCCCTGATCCTGCCACCTTCTGGCCATTTCCAACGGTTGAGACGTCAGTATACGGCCCCTTGTTATCCCGTCAGGCAGCTCATTGATGCATCTGCCATCTGAAATATGAATTGCCGGATATATACGCATTGCCACACTCCTCTCTTATTCTGACCTGCTCACACATCTGTGCAGTACACAGCAGGTGAGGCCGCCTCATCTGCTATAATGTTCCTTTTGTAGACAAAACATCTGTAATTCTGGGATCATATCCTACTGCCTCATCCAGTGCTTTTGCAAAAGATTTGAAAATAGCTTCGATGATATGATGGTTGTTCTGCCCTGCCAGCTGACGAATATGAAGATTCATGCCGCTGCTGTATGAAATTGCATAGAAAAACTCTCTGACCATCTCTGTGTCAAATTCTCCGACCTTATCAACAGTAAAGTCAGCATCAAAACACAGGTAAGGACGCCCTGACAGATCCAGAGCTGTTAAAACAAGTGTCTCATCCATCGGCAGCGCAAAAGAACCATATCTGCGGATTCCCTTTTTATCATCCAGTGCTTTCTTGATAGCCTCGCCAAGCACAATCCCTGTGTCCTCAATGGTGTGATGGCAATCCACTTCCAGATCACCCTTCACATGGACTGTCAGATCAAAAAAACCGTGTTTGGCAAAACTTCGAAGCATATGGTCAAAAAACCCAATGCCTGTATCAATATCGGAACTTCCTGTTCCGTCAATATTCAGCTGCAGACGGATCTGTGTTTCTTTTGTGTTTCTTTCGATCAGTGCTTCTCTTGCCATTATTCGTTCTCCTTGTCCTCTTCCTCAAAACGGACTGCAATGGAATTTGCGTGTGCAGTCAGCTGTTCCGATGTGGCAAACTGGATAATGTCCTTGTGGATCTTCCGGAGTGCTTCTCTGGAATAATACACAATGCTGGATTTCTTAATAAAATCATCTACAGAAAGTGCGGAGAAAAATTTCGCGGTTCCATTGGTAGGAAGTACATGGTTCGGTCCTGCAAAATAATCTCCAAGAGGCTCAGAGCTGTGCTCTCCGATAAAGATCGCACCTGCATTCTTCACTTTCATCATATCTTCAAAGGGATTGGCTGTCACGATCTCCATATGTTCCGGAGCGATTTCATTGGCTGCCTCAATCGCCTCGTCCATATCCTCTGCAATCAGAATGTATCCAAAGTTATCAAGAGACTTCTGAATGATTTCTTTTCTGGAAAGAACCTCCACGAAACCTTTTACTTCTTCATCTACTTTCTTCGCAAATTCCTCACTTGTAGTGATCAGGATAGCACATGCCAGTTCATCATGCTCTGCCTGGGAAAGCAGGTCTGCCGCAACATATCTCGGATTAGCTGTCTCATCTGCCACAACCAGGATTTCACTTGGTCCTGCAATGGAATCAATGCTGACATGACCGTAAACTGCTTTCTTTGCAAGTGCTACATAGATATTTCCAGGTCCTACGATCTTGTCAACCTTCGGGATACTCTCTGTTCCGTATGCAAGGGCTACAATTGCCTGTGCACCGCCGACCTTGTAGATCTTATTCACACCGGCTTCTTTGGCTGCAACCAGTGTATTCGGACTTACTTTTCCATTTTTTCCAGGAGGCGTTACCATGATGATCTCATCCACACCGGCAACCTTTGCCGGCATCACATTCATCAGTACCGAAGACGGATAAACTGCCTTTCCTCCCGGCACATACACGCCGACTCTGTGAAGCGGAGTGATCTTCTGCCCAAGAATGGTTCCGTCCGGTTTACTGTCAAACCAGCTGTTCTGACGCTGTTTTGCATGATAACTTTCGATATTGTCTTTTGCTTTGCGGATGACTGTAAGAAGTGTATCATCAACCTGCGCATATGCTTCTTCAATTTCTGCATCTGTGACTTCAATCGTATCTGCAGTAAGCTCTGCTCCATCAAATTTGGCAGTGTATGCAAAAACTGCCGCATCTTTTTCTTCTTTTACTTTATCTAAAATTTCTTTTACTCTCGCCTCATACTGTCCATAATTGTTCGGACTTCTTTTCAGCAGATCTTCCAGCAGATTTTTCTTTGTATCGCTGTTCAGCTTTTGTATTCTCATGTGCATTAAGCCTCCCTTTTTAATATACTTCTGAGTTTATAAAGAAGTTCCTTGATCCTGTCATTTTCCAGACGCATGCTGACCGGGTTTACGATCATACGCGCTGATAACGGGCAAACCTCATCGAGAACTACAAGTCCGTTCTCCTTCAGGGTGGATCCGGTTTCCACAATATCCACGATCACCTCTGAAAGGCCAACGATCGGTGCAAGTTCAATCGAACCGTTCAATTTGATAATCTCTACCGTCTGGTGTCTGGTATTATAAAAATAATCTTTTGCAATATTCGGATATTTTGTTGCCACACGGATCAGTTCGTGATTCTCCAGATATTTTTTCGCATCTGCCGGTCCGCATACGCACATCCTGCATTTACCAAAACCAAGATCCAGTACCTCATGTACCTTCTTTCCCGCTTCCAGAATCGTGTCTTTTCCGACCACGCCGATGTCCGCCGCACCATATTCTACATAGGTCGGTACATCCGGTCCCTTCGATAAGAAAAATTTGAGTTTTAATTCTTCATTCACAAAAATCAGCTTTCTGGAATCTTTATCTTTCATTTCCTCACAGGTGATGCCCAGTTCTTCCAGAAGCTCCAGTGTCTGTTTTGCGAGCCGCCCCTTACAGAGCGCAAATGTCAAATATCTTGTGTCTTTCATCGTCTCACCCCTACCCTACAATTTTCTCTTCGCCGGTCATCAGGTTCACCATCTGCACATCTCCTTTGCTGCGAAGATACAGCATGCTTCCTGCAAGACTGCGTTTTCCATAATCCACATAGAATTCCAGCGACTTATCCGATGCTTTCTGAAGGATCTGGGTATTCTTGTCCTTCCCTCTGAATTCCATGGCAAGCTGGATTGCATCCTTCAACCGTTCTTTATCATATAAGATCAGGGAACTCTTCTCGCCACTTGAGATCTGGATCTTCTGGCGGGAAAGTGCGCTCATCAGTTCATCTACTACGATCGCAAAACCGATCGCCGGCTCTTCTTTTCCAAACTTTTCAACCAGGTGGTCATAACGTCCGCCTTTTACAATGGCATCCCCGGTCCCAAAAGTGTATCCCCGGAAGATAATACCGGTATAATATCCGTAAATTCCGCTCATGCTCAGATCAAACGTAATGTACTGTTCCATTTTGTAGACAGATAAGATCGCGTAGATTTTTTCGAGACGCCGGATTGCTTTCATCGCTTTTTTGCTTGGCGCTACCTTTTTCGCCTCCTCCAGGATCTCCACACCACCGACCATCTCTGAAAGTGCAGAAAATGCTTTTCTTGACACCGGTTTTGCATCAGCCTCTTCTAAAAGTTCGTCTGCACCGAAAAAGTTCCGGTTGTTAATCAGCTCACGCAGACGTTCTTCTGTCTCATCATCAATCTCGGATTCCTCGATCAGACTCTGGAAAAAGTCTACATTTCCTATACTGATCTGAAATTCTTCCAGTCCGGCATTCTTCAGACAGTCAATGACAAGTGCCAGCATCTCCGCATCAGCGTCCGCCGCATCCAGTCCAATCATCTCCGCGCCCATCTGGGTACTTTCCTTTAATCGTCCCTGATAACTGGAATGATTGATAAATGTATTCCCCACATAGCAAAGCCTTGCCGGGAATTCATCATCCTTAAATAAAGTTGCCGTCGCACGTGCGATCTGCGGAGTGATATCCGGTCTTAACACCAGTGTGTTGCCGTCTCTGTCAAAAAATTTATATAATTCCCTTGAAGGAATGGTTCCGATCTCTTTTCTGAATACATCAAAATATTCATACATAGGAGTCTGGATATCATGATATCCGTACAAATGCAGAGTCTTATGAAGTCGGTTCTGAAGTGCCAGCTTTTTGGCGCATTCTTCGTGATAAATGTCTCGGACCCCTTCGGGTGTATGTAATAACTGCTCCATAGATTGTAACTCCTCTTTTTTGTTTATTTGTCACTTTAGTATGTTACCATATTAAAACGTGACCTTGTTGTATTATACGAACTTTGACGCGGCTTGTCAAGCCTGCACACTCAGAAGTTCTATCCTGCTAATCTCTTTTCCATGCTTCTTATCTTTCTTCCCGGTGATCCAGATCCTTCTGGAGCATCTCCAGATACGGAACGAATACGCCCTGCCTTAGCTGCATAAAATATTCCTCATCCAGTTCTTCAAAGCGTACGCTTTTCCGTCCGCCCTGCTTCATCCGCTCCCAAAACACTTCTATTTCTTCAAAACGCATGTAATAAAGCAGGTTTTTTGTACTGTAATAGATAAGAAAAAAGGAAATTCCATCCTGTTTTTCAAAATCCCGCATAAAGTTCATCTGGTGTTCATGGATATTGTGTAGTGGAAAGGTATCCATACTGCACTCTTTTGCGTCAAAACATACGGGAATTCCCTGTACTGCTCCAATATAATCGACCGTACTGCGCTGGTCAAAATAGGCCAGCGTGATCTGGCGGTGATCTTTGTCCATTCGTACCGGAGTGATCGGTGTCGGGATTTTCTGAATGAGCGCCAGTCCCTGCTGCTGATAGCGTTCATTCGTCCGATTAATAAAATCCTCCAGGGTTGAACCTCTTAGCCCTCTTGAATTCCAGGTTCCCATTCTAATCCTTCTCCTTTTATGATGGTTGTAAATCCTTCCGGAAGAGGTGCGGTAAGCTCCTTTTCCGATACCTTTGCAAGCGCATCCTCTCTTTTCGGGAACTGCATTTTCCATGCATGTAAAAGTTGATATTTTAACGCATATTTTTTCCTGAAAATAGAATTGACCTTTGGATTACCATACTTGCTATCCCCGATGATCGGATGACCGGTCGAAGACAGATGTGCACGGATCTGATGGGTCCGTCCCGTGATCAGATGCACCTTCAGAATCGTCTGCTGACCATTATCCGCAAGCGGAATATACTCTGTGGCTATCGGCTTTGCCTCGCCTTTTGCTTCTTTCAGAATTTTCACCTGATTGGTCATCTCATTTTTCAGAAGATATCCTTTGATCTTCTGACGGTCTTTTATCACCCCATCCACGATCGTGAGATAATATTTTTTCACGGTCCTGTCTCTTAAAATCTCGCTGAGCTGCTGCAATCCCGCAAAGCTTTTCCCTGCGGTTACAAGACCACTGGTATTCCGGTCCAGGCGGTTACAGACAGATGGGCGGAAAGTAGCAAGCTCAGCTAGTTCAGATCGCCTTTTTTCAGCAGATAAGCGATCATATATTCATTCAGGGAAAGGTCAGACGGTGCTGCTTTCTGGGAAAGCATGCCTGATGGTTTGTTCAGGATCAGAATATCCGGATCCTCATAGATTACTGACAGCCGAATGCTGCTTTCCATTGCCCGTGCAAGATCTGCCGGAAGCTGCTTTTCTGCTCCCGGTGCCCCTGCGAATTTCTGCCAGGTATCATCTGAGAGAAATACTTCAACCTGGTCTCCTTTTGTCAGTTTTTCATTTCCCTGCGCTTTTTTCCCGTTTAACTTGATGTTCTTTTTCCGCAGCATCTTGTAAACAAAGCTCATCGGCGCATTACTTAAATATTTTCCAAGAAGCTTGTCCAGACGCTGTCCTGCTTCATTTGACGAAACGGTTATTTTCTGCATGCTTTTAATTCCTCCTGCCTTTTACAGTGAAATGTCCAGAAGGAGTCCTTTGATCATCTCTTCGTGTTTTCTTGTATCCTGCTGTTCTACAGAAGCAATGTTGTTCATTCCCTCGGCGCGGGTCAGAAATGCTTTGTAATCATGGAAAAGCTTGACCACCACCTTGTCGAACTGGTTCTGCTTCATAATGGATTTGATATGCTTTGCGGCATAGTCCACATCCACTTTTTTCACCGGCACATAGCCACAGATCGTATTGTTGTAAATTGCAACAGCTGCTACCGGCATTGCCTTTTTCTCACTGGTGATCACAAGATCGTATGCAACGGTAAGTTCTTCGGTGACAGCCGAGATTTCAAGCTCAGTTGCCTCATCGATGGAATCATGCGGCATGACCATGATCAGATTGACCAGGATCCGGCTTGCCGGAAGACATCCGAGTACCGCTACTACAGTGAGCAGATTGAGCTTTGTCTTTGTTGTCACATAACCGGCGATCACCAGTGCAGCAACCAGTCCAAAAGAGACAACAGCTTCCAGTATCAATAATCGTTTTCTTCTGCGCAGATAACCTGCATCTCCTTTTTGTATCTTCATCTTGTCTTTCGCTTACTCCTTCGTTATTTTCTCCATCATTGACATGGCTTTTAAGATCATTCCATGCGGAAGTACTTTGGTTGCAGCTTCTGCCCCTTTCATTGCCGTGCCATATACAGAAACCTCTTTTTTGTATTTGGCATCAATGAGCGCCTGCTTTACAACCTGTACCGGATCTGCCATCACAGCCTCTTTCATGCCACCGGGCAACTTCCCTGACACTTCAAAAAACGGGGTGTCCACAGGTCCCGGGCAGACCGCTGTGACGAAGATTCCTTTTTCCTTAAGTTCAGCTGCAAGGCTCCTTGAAAAGCTCAGTACATACGACTTTGTCGCTGCATAAACTGCGAATTTTGCCTGCGGACAAAAAGCTGCTGCGCTTGCCAGGTTGATGATCCTGGTTCCTTTATGCATCCAGGGCAGACAGGTACAGGTCATCTCGGTCAGTCCCCGGCAATTCAGGTCGATCATGCGGAGCTGAAGTTTCTTGTCTTCCTTTGCAATCTCCTCTACTGTCCCGGTCTTTCCGAATCCTGCTGCATTGACCAGCATACGGATATCAGGATTCTGATTCTCCAGCCGGTTTTTCACCTGCTTGTATACCAGACCCTCTTCCATGTCCCCTGCAAAGATCCGGATATAGGTCTTGTGGCTTTTCTTGATCTCTTCCAGCTTCTTTTCATTGCGGGCGATCACCCAGATTTCGTCCAGTTCCCTGTAAAAACGTTCAATCTGTCTGACAAATTCTTTTCCCATGCCGGAGGATGCCCCGGTAACAATCGCAATCTTCATAAGCGGTTCTCCTTTCTCCTGTGACTACTTCCGTTTGTGTACATTACGGATGGATTTCTTTTTCTGCAGTCTTGACGAGGACTCACCTCTACCGTTTCCTGTAAATGCAGGCTTTGTATTCTTATGCCCTGCATTTGAATTTTTATAATTTCCGTTTGGCTTTCCTGGATTTTTGTTATTTCCATTCGGGTTTTTGCTCTTTCGCTCCGTGCCGCCATGAGTTCCGCCATGGTTTCTTCCGCTGTATCCATTCTTCTCCTGCATTTTTTCCGAATGCAGCTTTCTCGGACGGATCAGACATTTCTCATCAAATCCTACCAGATCCATACGGTCTGCGATTCGCAGTGCCTCCATGACCAGATCATAATTCTTCGGATTCCGGTACTGGATCAGTGCTCTCTGCATCGCTTTTTCATGCGGATTCTTCGGCACATACACCGGCTTCATCGTCCGCGGATCTACACCGGTATAATACATACAAGTGGAAATCGTAGACGGTGTCGGGTAGAAATCCTGTACCTGCTCCGGCATATAACCGAGATCCCGCAGGTATTCGGCAAGCTTTACCGCTTCTTTCATAGTAGAACCCGGATGGGATGACATCAGATACGGAACCAGATACTGTTTAAGTCCAAGCCTTTTATTGATCTCTTCGTATTTGTGGGTAAAACGTTCATAAACCGCATTTTCCGGCTTGCCCATCATCTGAAGAACCGGGTCTGCTACATGCTCCGGTGCAACTTTCAGCTGACCGCTGACATGATACTGACACAGTTCTTTGAAAAACGTGTCATCCGGATCCGCCAGCAGATAGTCAAACCGGATACCGGAACGGATAAATACTTTTTTGACTCCAGGTATCTTTCTGAGATCCCTGAGAATGCTTAAGTATTCTTTATGATCTGCGATCAGATTTTTACACGGCTTTGGAAAAAGACACTGTTTGTTCGTACATGCCCCATATTTTAACTGTTTCTTACATGCCGGTGCACGGAAGTTCGCGGTCGGTCCGCCTACATCATGAATATATCCTTTGAATTCCGGATCCTCCGGAAATGTCTTTGCTTCAGCGATCAGTGATTCCTTACTTCGTGTCTGAATGATCCTTCCCTGATGGAATGTCAGTGCACAAAAACTGCAGCCTCCAAAACATCCCCTGTTGCTGATCAGACTGAATTTGATCTCCCGGATTGCCGGAACTCCACCTGCCGTCTCATAAGATGGATGGTAGGTCCGCATGTAAGGAAGTGCGTAGACATCATCCATCTCCTGCTGGGTCAGCGGTTTTGCCGGAGGGTTCTGTACCACATACAGATGATCCGAATAGGGCTCAACCAGCCGCTTTCCGGAAAATGGATCTGTGTTGCAGTATTGTCTGTAAAAGCTTTTGGCGTACAGAAGCTTATCTTTTTTCATCTCTTCATACGGTTCCAGAATCTCTGCATCATACACACTGTCCAGATTCTTGACCTTGCAGACTGTTCCATCGATATAGGTAATGTCCTTGATATCCAGTCCGGCATCCAGTGCCTCTGCAATCTCAATGATCGAGCGTTCGCCCATTCCATAAGAAACCAGGTCTGCACCCGAATCCAGAAGAATGGAACGCTTAAGCTGATTGGACCAGTAATCATAATGTGCAAGTCTTCTAAGACTCGCCTCGATACCACCCAGAATGATTGGTGTCTTCTTATATGTCTGACGGATCAGATTGCCGTACACAACCGCTGCATAATCCGGTCTCTTTCCCATCACTCCGCCCGGTGTATAAGAATCCTGCTGCCGTCTTTTCTTTGATACAGAATAATGGTTGACCATGGAATCCATATTTCCCGCCGACACCATAAATCCAAGCCGCGGCTCTCCAAATTCTGTAATACTTTCTTTATCCTTCCAGTCAGGCTGTGCAATGATCCCCACGCGGAAGCCATGTGCCTCTAAAAGGCGGGTGATGATCGCATGTCCAAAAGACGGGTGGTCTACATAGGCATCTCCGCTTACATAGACAAAGTCTACCTGATTCCACCCCCGTTCTTCCATCTCTTTCCTGCTGATCGGTAAAAATCCATGATTCATTATAATACCTCGTATGTCTGATTGGTAATGTCTTCATAGCTGTGAATAAAATAGTCGGCAAGTTCCCGCTTTTTCGCATCCTGTGGGCGTGAAAACCAGTCGTCCACCGCGCATACACGCATTCCTGCATTTTTCCCGGCAAGGATTCCCATCGGAACATCTTCAAATACCAGACAGGCAGAAGGATCTGCACCCAGCTGCCCAGCCGCCTTCAGATAAACATCCGGTGCCGGTTTCCCTTTATTCACTTCGCAGCTTGTACAGATCGTATCGAAAAGATGGGTGATCTGCCTTGCCTTTAAAAATTCTTCCACCAGTTTCCGGTCATTGCTGGTTGCGATTCCTGTCCGGATCCCTTTCTCTTTCAGCATCTCCAGAAATTCCTTTACCCCTGGCTTTAGTGTGACCTCTTTTGTATATTTATCCACAGACATATCATACCATTCTTTTTTGATCTCCTCCACAGTATGCGGAAGCTCCGGAAAAATTTTCAAAAAGTACTGCGCTGTCTCGGTATAGCTCATCCCTTCCATTGCCTCATGAAAATCTTCCGGCGGATTCAGATGATATTTTCTGATATAATCTTCATCTATCGCTGTCCACACCCACATGGAATCTACCAGAGTCCCATCCAGATCAAAAATGACAGCTTTAGTATGCTCTAACATAATTTTTTTATCTCCTCTTCGGTCAGTGACCGGTATTCTCCCTTTGTAAGTGTCTTATCCAGAGCAAGGCTTCCCATAGAAAGCCGCTTCAGATAGATTACCTCTTTGCCGACTGCATGAAACATCCGCTTCACCTGATGGAAACGTCCTTCAGTGATCGTAAGCTCGATTTCCGACTCCTCCCCACTTTTCAGGATTCGAAGATCTGCGCTTTTAGCCGGCGTATCGTCTCCGATATCCACTCCATCTGCAAATGCTTTCACATCAGATTCATCTACCTTTCCCTGTACTTTCGCATAATACACCTTATCCACATGCTTTTTTGGGGAAAGCAGGCGGTGTGCCAGTTCTCCGTCATTGGTGATCAGAAGAAGTCCTTCCGTGTCCTTATCCAGACGTCCTACCGGGAACAGATCATTTCTTTTTTTATCTGTGATCAGATCCAGAACTGTCTTGTCCCGGTCATCTTTTGTTGCGGAAATAACACCTGCCGGTTTATAGAGCATATAATACTCTTTTTTAGCGTATCCAATCTGTTTTCCTTCAAGACTTACTTTCTGTGTGGTCTCATCGATTTTAAGTTCCGGTTTTTTCACCGTCTCTCCATCAACTATAACACGTCCGCTGCGGATCAGCTTTTTGATTTCACTTCTGGTTCCCTGCCCCATCTCGGCAAGATATTTGTCTATGCGCATCATGCAGACTGATTCCTCCATCCAGGCAGATATTTGTTCTTCAAAGTTCCGTTCGTGACTTTTCCCCATCCAAGCGGGAAACCGTCTGTACAGACCAGATGCCAGCCTTTTGCCTTAGCCGGAATCAGATCCTCCACATCGATTGTCTCACCTTTCAGATAACGCATCAGTCGGTTATCATCAGAAGACAGGTTCAAAGTATGCGCGTACTCTTCCATTTTCAGGTTCATCGCCAGTGCCTGGCTCGGTTCAAAACGCTTTTTCTTCAGTTCGCCAAGGAGAAGTCCGCTTCTTAAAAATCTTGCGCCTTTCAGTTCCGGAAGATTCTCCGGCATATAGTACACGCGCTCTCCATGGATATCCAGTCTCCACGGCTTCAGATCCCACTTTACATCACGGAAGAATTCCTCCAGCTCTGCCGGGATTTTCTTCGCTTTCTGCTCTGCGACCGGGGAAGACGGGCAGATTGCATCCTCACTCTTTTTCAGCAGTGCGAGGTAATGTCCCTCCCCTTTCATATGATGTGGAAAAATACGGACAGTCTTAGCAAAATCCGGATCCTTTGACTTGGTTACTTCCGGCCTGCCCGGTGCAAATCCTTCATATCCTGCGATTTCCTGAATCTCGAATTCCGGATATTCACCGAGCAGATATTCGATCGTCCCCTCATTCTCCAGTGGATCAAACGTACAGGTTGAATACAGCATCATGCCACCCGGCTTTAACATTCTTGCCGCCTGGGTGATAATGCTTCTCTGCAGCTTCGAGAAAAATTCCGGTCCATGTTCTTCCCAGGCGCGTACCATCTTCTTATCCTTGCGGAACATCCCTTCCCCC